>OLSL01000099.1_pt1 | contig 87281 bp, 85 predicted proteins | sample 1672511 | NCBI WGS metagenome assembly OLSL01 (sample SAMEA3136694, study PRJEB25190) | human gut metagenome | biome: human gut; feature: human-associated habitat; material: faeces | place: Austria | collected 2013
ATAGTTTACATGCAACAGCCAGAAATTTCGATACACCCTCTTATTGGACGCTTACAAAGAATTAGCAATTAGACGTAACCAGACAGATATGGTATGATAACCGCATAGAAAACATAGCGAAATAATAGGAAAACAAAAGCTTTCTTATTTGAAAATTCATTCGATAGAACACGCGAAAGAGAGGCAGAAAATCAATGGCGAATTATGATTATGAGATTGTAAATGGAAGAAAAATCCGCGTAAGACCAAAAGAAACCGTATCAGAGATCGACAAAAACGGCTATTTCCGCAGACAGCCGAATCACTTCACGACTCCGTTCGGCGACGGTGAAAACGATCTGAAGGCAGAAGGTAATAAGAGATACCGTCTCGTCTGGGCAAAGCTGTGCCACTGGTCCAACCGCGCGGCGATCGTAAGAGAGCTGGAGGGCCTGGAAGATCAGATTTCCGTCAATATGGTAGAACATGCCCCGCATGGGAAAAACCTTGGCTGGGAATACGTTTACAATGAAAACAACATCGACCCGGTGCTCGGTGATCAGTTCCTCTCTGAGGCGTATTACCGTGCTGATGATGATTACCAGGGAAGAACGACCGTTCCGGCGCTGAGCGACACAACGACGGGAAAGGTAGTCAACAACGATTACAACTGGCTGACCACTTATTTCGAGGTCAACTTCCGCCCATGGCACAAAAAAGGCGCGCCGGAGCTGTATCCGGTGGAGCTGCGGGAAGAGATTGACAAGATGAATCTCTGGCTCTTCGATAATATCAACAACGCGGTATACCGCAGTTCCTTCTCCAGAAGCAACGAAGGCCATTTCGACGGTGTGAACACCTTCTACGCTGCGATGGACCGCCTGGAAAAACGGCTGGAAACCAATCGTTTTCTCTTCGGTGATTACGTAACCGATTCCGATATCCGCCTGTACGTGACACTTGCCCGTCTGGACATCCGCTATACCGCACAGCTCGGCGAGACGAAGCGTCCGCTCTACACTTACAAAAACCTGTGGGGCTACGCAAAAGAGCTGTGGGAGATCCCGGCATTCAAAAATAATACCTTCTTTGCAGATTTTGCCGTGCCGCCGGCAGACGCCAAGGGAAGCGTGGAGCGAAGCTTCAATGTCCGCTTCTTAAAACAGCTCGATTTTGCACAGTTCTGGGGCAATGTGGACGATCGTTCTGCTTTATCGAGTGATCCGGAGCACAAACTGAAAGCAGAGACCGATGCCGGAACCGCACGCAGCGATGCAGATGTTGAAATAGAAAAGAACCGTGAGGATGCCGCAATCTATGCGAAGATTCACGCCATCCCAAGCACAGAATTTGCAAAATATACCGAGGAGGAACTGCCGACGAAGAAAGATCCGGCAAGCCTTCCGCCGCTGGCTGATACTAGAGAAGAAGATTATCAGACGATTCTTGCCGAAATCCGCGAACTGCCGGACGGACCGGAGCTGTCACCAACAGCAAATGCAAAATCGTCTACAGCAGCCGCTGAAGAAGTAAAGAAAAAGATCGCCGAGCCGCTGGATACGATGCTGAATGCCGTAGAATTGGCACAGTACGTAGAAAGTGCAAAACAGTTCTACGGAGCCCTCGAAGAGCTCGAAACAGCACTTGGAGCCACCCGTTTCCTGGCAGGAGACTTTGTGACTGAGGCAGACGCAGCGCTTTATGTTACCCTTGTGCGCTTTGAGCTCTTATATTCCCGTTACCTCGGACCGGTGAAATACCGTGTGCAGGATCTGAAAAATGTTTCGGATTACTTAAAAGATCTGTACCAGATTCCGGCATTTGCACATCACACAGATTTTGCAGCCATCATCCGCCAGGGAAGAATTGAGGGAGAGAAAGACGGCTTCCGCGCCAGCACACACTACGATCTGGCACTTCCGAAGATTGACTGGGATGCACAGTGGAAGGTTTCGACCGAGCGCGCCTACCTGTCCTCAGACCCGACCCATCCGATCTATCTTGGAAACAACCGCAGATTCTACATCGACCCGACCTGGTACGATCTGGGCGCAGAATCTCCGAAAAAAGAGGAGAAAGAAACGCCGCCGTCCTGCGGATGCTGCTGCGGCTGATCAAATCATAGATAAAAAATAGAAAACACCGTTTCAGAGGCAGATTTCCAAAAGGAAATAAACTTCTGAAACGGTGCTTTTTTCCGACGCACAAACTGCAAAAGGAAAGGCATGAAATCCGCTTATCGTCCGAAATGGAAAAATCCCTTTTTTTCATACGGCTCACTCGTATACGAAACCAGCTCATATCCGATGTCCTTGATCTGCTGTTTCAGATACGGAATATCGAGCGGCGCTTCACTGATGACAACGGTCTCGCCGTTTTTTGCAGAAGAGTTTACTTTCTTTGGAGAGCAGCTCTTGCGGACTACATCATTCATATGGGATTCGCACATACCGCACATCATACCATCAATTTTTAAGACTGTTTTAATCATACAATACCTGCTTTCTTCCGGGAATACAGCGAAACGAAAGCGTGCCGGACGGTATTCCTGGAGTTTGATGAAAAATTTGAAATCACATACCCTATCGGGGTATCTAAAATATAGCGCGGATGAAAAGAAATGTCAATAAGCTGATAAAATATGATAATTATTATCATTTAAGAAGGAAAAATACGGTCATGGAAGGGCGATTCGCCGGCAGAACATGGAAACTTGCCGGAATCGCAAAGTTCGTGTTACAATTGGGACAGCAGAGCAAAACAAGAGAGGAGACAAAAATATGCTCTCACAGATGAATTACCGAAAAGAAACACAGCCCCACGGTGATGAGCTTTTTCCGCTGAGCATTCACGTTTTCGAGACAGACCTGCAGAGTACCGTGCGGGTGTACTGCCACTGGCATGAGGAAGTGGAGCTCTTTTATGCAGTAAAGGGCGAAGCTGTTTTTCATATGGATACCGAGACCTTTCTCCTGCGGGAAGGGGAGACCGCCTTTGTCAATGCAAACCGTCTGCATGAGGTAGAGGGAATCGACGGACGGGAATTTACGTTTCTTGCCGTTGTATTCCAGCCGCGTTTTCTGTCCGGCACATCGCTTGACCGGATCCAGCAGCAGTATATCGAACCAGTGCTGTCCTCCGAGATCCGTTTTCCATCCAAGACAGAGCGGGGGACACGCCTTGCAGAAAAAACGGCACAGGCCATGCAGGAGATCCGAAATCTGCAGGAAAGAAAAGAACCGGGCTGGGAGCTGCTGTTAAAAGCGGAACTTCTGAAAATCTGGCAGGGATATTACAGTGCGGCAGAAAAGAACGGCGGAAAAACGGATGCCTCGACGAATTACCGTGTCAGCAGAATGAAAGAGATCCTCACATACATGAATGCTCATTTCTGTGAGGATCTCGAAATCGCGGAACTGGCGAGCCAGTTTCATATGAGTGAGAGCGCTTTCTGCCGCTTCTTTAAGTCGATTATGCATATTTCCGCCGTGACGTATGTCAATAACCTGCGGATTGCCGAGAGCTGTCGGCTGCTGCTTTCCACCGAGGAGGCGATCAGCAAGATTGCGAGCGACTGCGGATTCCGAAATATCAGCTATTTTAACCGCGTCTTCCAGGAACGCATGCACCAGACGCCGGGGCAGTTCCGCAGTTTATCCGCAGAAAACCGTACTGCGATATAAGATTCGGAACTTATGCAGGCTTCTGCGATCGGAATGCACGCCGCAGGAAGAAAAGTCCGGTCATATCAGCCAGTGCCCAGCCGATCGGAATGGCGATCCAGATTCCGGCAACGCCAAGCGCCGTGGCGGAGAAAAGGTATGCCAGCGCCACACGCATGCCAAGCGAAATGACGGTCAGAACAACCGACATCTCGGCGCGTTTGACAGCGCGGTAATACCCGTACAGCAGAAACAGCCATCCGATGCCGAGATAGAACGAGCCTTCCAGCCGCAGGTACTGTACGCCGATCGCGATGACCTCCATTTCTGATGCTTTCACGAAAATCTGCATCAGCGGATGCGCGAACAGATTGACAAGCAGAGAAATGACGATGGAAAAAGCAGCGCTCAGTGCAAAAGCATCTTTCGTGCCGCGCCGGATCCGCTCGTGATTTCCGGCCCCGTAATTCTGTGCGGTGAAAGTGGAGTAGGCATTTCCGAAATCCTGCACCGGCAGATAGGCAAAGGTATCAATTTTCACCGCGGCCGCAAATGCCGCCATGACCGCCGGACCGAAGCTGTTGACGAGCCCCTGTACCATCAGAATGCCGAAATTCATGACCGACTGCTGAATGCAGGTCATCGAAGAAAGATTCAGAATCTCTTTTAAAATGGAATGGCTGAAACACCATTCTTTTTTTGACGGCAGCCACATGCGGCAGCGGAGCAGCACATAGAGCAGAATACCGACGGCGGACACATACTGCGCAAGAACCGTAGCGAGCGCCGCGCCTGCGATGCCGAACGGCAGTACAGCGACAAAGAGCAGATCCAGTGCAATGTTCAGCACAGCAGAGACAGCGAGAAAAATCAGCGGTACAGAAGAGTTTCCGAGCGCGCGCAGCATACAGGAAAAGAAATTGTATACGGATGTTGCAATAAGGCCGGCAAAGATAATCAGAAGATACGTCCGCATGCCGGGACGGACTTCATCCGGGACGCGAAGAAACGTAAGGATCGGCTCGATGCCTGCATAAACAGCGAGATTCAGCACGAGCGTAACGGCAAGGATCAGCAGAAACGCGTGGAGAATCGAAAGTTTTAAAGAAGAAAGATCTTTTCGTCCCTGATAAATCGAAAAGAGCGCACCGGCGCCCATCGACAGGCCGAGAAAAATGGAAGTCAGAAACGTCATCAGCGTATAGGAGGAGCCGACGGCGGCGAGCGCATTGCTTCCGAGAACGCGTCCGACGATCAGGGTGTCGGCAATGTTGTAAAACTGCTGCAACAGATTTCCTGCGATCATCGGCAGGGCAAACAGGATAAGAGAGCGGGAGATTTTCCCGCGGGTCAGATCGTAATACATAAAGAAACTTCTTTCCGAACATAATTGTTAATATTATAACATAAAAAATCAAAAAATGTCAATTTGCAGGATGAAGTGTACAAAAGTGCAATTGTCAGAAAATTTCGAAAAATCGAAGTTTATAAAATTTTTACAGATTTTGGGACATGTTCTGTAAAAAAACGGAAGATTTTCAGTTGATTTTTTTGGCCTTTTATGTATAATTAGAGTAGAAGAGGCCGGCTGGTCCGGTTTCTTCTAAAGGATACCTTCAAATTTTTGCATTTTGCAGAATGAAGCAGTATTACTATCAAAGGAAAGAGGTTAATTACAAGATGGCACAGATCGATTTAACAAAGTATGGCATCACCGGTACCACAGAAATTGTGTACAACCCTTCTTATGAGCAGTTATTTGAGGAAGAGACAAAACCAGAGCTGGAAGGCTATGAAAAAGGCCGGGAGACAGAGCTTGGTGCAGTTAACGTTATGACCGGTATCTATACAGGCCGTTCACCGAAAGACAAATACATCGTTGTGGACGAGAATTCGAAAGATACTGTATGGTGGACTTCTGATGAGTACAAAAACGATAACCATCCGGCAACCCAGGAAGCATGGGCAGCAGTAAAAGAGATCGCAAAAAAAGAGCTCTCCAACAAAAGACTGTTCGTTGTAGATGCATTCTGCGGCGCAAATAAAGATACCCGTATGGCTATCCGCTTCATCGTTGAGGTAGCTTGGCAGGCACATTTCGTAACTAACATGTTCATCAAACCTACAGCAGAAGAGCTTGAGAACTTCGAGCCGGATTTCGTTGTATACAACGCATCCAAAGCAAAAGTTGAGAATTACAAAGAGCTGGGTCTGAACTCTGAGACAGCAGTAGTATTCAACATCACAAGCCGTGAGCAGGTTATCATCAACACATGGTACGGCGGAGAGATGAAGAAAGGTATGTTCTCCATGATGAACTACTATCTGCCGCTGAAAGGCATCGCTTCCATGCACTGCTCTGCAAACACAGACCTGAACGGTGAGAACACTGCAATCTTCTTTGGACTTTCCGGAACAGGAAAAACAACACTTTCCACAGACCCGAAACGTCTTCTGATCGGTGATGACGAGCACGGCTGGGACGACAACGGAGTATTCAACTTCGAGGGCGGCTGCTATGCAAAAGTTATCAACCTGGACAAAGAGTCTGAGCCGGATATCTATAATGCAATCAGACGTGACGCTCTGCTTGAGAACGTTACTGTTGATGCAGAAGGCAAAATTGACTTCAATGATAAGAGCGTAACCGAGAATACTCGTGTATCTTATCCGATCAACCACATTGAGAACATCGTTCGCCCGATTTCTTCTGCACCGGCAGCTAAGAATGTTATCTTCCTGTCCGCAGACGCATTCGGCGTACTTCCGCCAGTATCTATTCTGACACCAGAGCAGACTCAGTACTACTTCCTGTCCGGATTTACTGCAAAACTTGCAGGAACCGAGCGCGGAATTACCGAGCCGACTCCTACCTTCTCTGCATGCTTCGGCCAGGCATTCCTGGAGCTGCACCCAACCAAATATGCAGAAGAGCTTGTTAAGAAAATGGAGAAGAGCGGAGCAAAAGCATACCTGGTTAACACAGGCTGGAACGGAACCGGAAAACGTATCTCCATCCGTGATACCCGTGGAATCATCGATGCAATCTTAAGCGGTGCTATCAACGAAGCTCCGACGAAGACTATTCCGTACTTCAACTTCGAAGTTCCGACTGAACTTCCGGGCGTTGATCCGGCTATCCTGGATCCTCGCGATACCTATGCTGATGCTTCCGAGTGGGAGACAAAAGCACTGGATCTGGCTGAAAGATTCATTAAGAACTTTGCAAAATATGAAGGAAACGCTGCTGGTAAAGCACTTGTTTCCGCTGGTCCGCAGAAATAAATTTTCTGAATTGATCGAAAGGAAGCCCCTGACATGAAAGTGTCAGGGGCTTTCTTTTATGAAAATATCTGGAGAAATAAAATAGTTCCCTGCCCGAAAGTACAGACTGATGGGACAGGAAACTATTTTACAGCACACCCCAAAATAATGCAAAAAATTTCAGCACCACAGAGCGTGAATTGTTGCGTCACTGGTTTTCGCCGTACCTTGATACGCCTTCAAAATAGAAAATAAGGCAGATCAGCAGGACAAGAGCAGTTCACGTACCATTTCTGCATCAAAGGCAACAGAGGAAACATGGTTGACTTCTATCTGATATAACGCATTTGCTGCGATATGCTCAGCAGCCTGCTCAAGATCACGAATACCGCTTGTGTTTTCGTGGCAGGAGATTACGGCATCGAGTCCTTCCGACGTCAGAATGCATTCCTTTTCTTTCATACCGATACGTTTTAACACCTTTGGAAGTGCATAGCGGGAGAAAATGATTTTCTTTTCTTCCGGTGTGTAATCCGGAATTTCAATCACAGCGAAGCGGGACATCAGCGGAGCACTGATCTGGTCCTTGTCGTTTGCGGTTGCAATCGGGTATACACCGACGGTCGGGATCATACATTCGATATAGTTATCGGTAAAACCAAGATTATCAAGAAGGGTCAGCAGAACATCTGCCGGGTTTCCGTTTCCTTTGCCGGAGGCAGCCTTGTCGAGCTCATTGATGATAAAGACGAGGTTGGATTCACCAGCCATGGAAAAAGCATCCATGATGATTCCCGGTTTTGCGTTTGCGTAGATGCGGGAACTTCCGGTCAGCTGTTCCGGGTCATTAATCGAACTCATATCGAGTGTTGTCCACGGTAATTTTAAGATACGCGCAACGGCATAAGCAATCTGCGATTTTCCGGTTCCAGCAGGACCGATCAGTAACAGACCATAGGCCGGCAGCGTATGAGTCCGGTTAATCTGAATGATGGTTTCGATAATTCTCTGCTTCACGCGTTCCATGCCATACAGTTCTTCATCGAGGATCCGGCGTGCTTCCACTGGATCAATGGCTTCAAAATAGTTGCTTTTCCATTGAATATTCATCATCATGGAGAGGGCGCGCTGTGCGTGACGACGTTCTTCGGGAGAGACTTCGTGGGAACGGGCAACAGCGAGGTTTCGACGAGCCCAAAGGCGGATATTGTCCGGCAGCGTTCTTCCGGCACAGTTCATAAAATCAGTGATGGATTGGATGCTGGTGAGCTTCATGCTGTCACCGGTTTCCTCCTGATCCTCATCCTCAACTTCTTCTTCCGGTGCATTGCTGGCGAGGAGACGCTCAATCATAAACTGTAAAAATCCATCCTCAGCCGAAAGCTTTACGCCGCCACCGAAAGCGATCTCGCGGATTTTGTAAACTGCATAACCGTCGGATGTTTGTGTACCGGAAAGGCGGACATTGATATGGTTTTCACCGAGCCATTTTAAAAGGCTGACAAAACGGGCATCAATCTGGAGAATATCGGCGATGAAGGTTTCTTCTTCATCTTTAAATTCAAACGAGGTTCGTTTGGATGGGTTTGTGAAAATACCACAGGGATGATGAGGAAAAGCTTTCTCTTTCGTATCCAGAATAAGGATCGGCTGATCCGGAGAAGTAAACGGTGCGTTTGTGCGGAAAACAGTATACGTACATTCGGAAACTTTTGCTTTTTCCGGGGAATTGCTGAAATCAAAAACGGGCATGACAGAACCTCCTAATAAAATAAGTGCTTATTGGTACAATAAAAACAGTGTAGCACGAATTAAAAAATCCTGCAATCAATATGCAGAATTTTGTATTTTTATGCTATGAAAATATTGAGCAAGCGGATATTCGAAATGGAAGCAGGGAACTTATTAGATTCGGTTAAATTTTCGGAAGGCATAAAAAAGCCCTCCGGGCAGGATCACACTGCGGCGGAGGGAAATTATGTCATCAAAGCAAGCTGTCGTAAGAAAGAAGCTCGCAAAACAGGAATCTTTCTTACACTGAAAAAGGAATGGCATCAGGAAACAGCGTTGGTTTTGGAAAATCCCGGAAGCTGTACCAGCACGATCGCTGCAAACATCAGAATACAGCCGGAGAGCTCGCGACCGGAGAGAGCCTGATGCAGGAGAATCCAACCGGCAAGAACAGAAAAAACGGATTCCAGGCTCATCAGCAGAGAAGCCATGGTAGGATTTAATCCTTTCTGCCCGATGATCTGCAGGGTATAGCCGACACCTGAAGAGAGAATTCCGGCATAGAGAATCGGCATCCAGGCGTGCAGAAGATCGGAGATGTTTACGGTTTCAAAGAGGAGCATACAGACAGCTGACAGGATCGAACAGGTAAAAAACTGAATGCAGGACATTTTGATGCCGTCGACAAGCAGAGAAAAATGATCAATGACCAGAATATGTACGGTAAATCCGAGCGCACAGGCAAGCACAAGAAGATCGCCCTTCTGCAAAGAGAAGGATCCGTCTGTCATGCAGAGCAGATAGAGACCGGCAACGGCAATGAGAACTGCGAGCCAGACCTTCGGTTGTACTCGTTTTCGGAGGAACAGGCCGCAGACCGGAACAAGTACGATGTAAAGTGCGGTGATAAAACCGGCCTTTCCGACGGTTGTGTACTGGATGCCGATCTGCTGCAGGGTTGAGGCGACAAACAGTGCGATGCCGCAGAGAATACCGCCCGCCCAGAGCGTTTTTGACTGTGTGCCATTTTCTGACGAAGCATCCGGCGGTAGGGTTCGCTTTTTACGCGAGGAGAAAAAGACAATCAGCGGAAGAAGCGTAAGTCCGCCGAGCAGGTTTCGTGCCGCGTTGAACGTAAAAGGTCCGACATAATCCATACCGGTCTGCTGTGCGACAAAGGCAGAACCCCAGATCGCAGCGGTCAGAAGCAGAAGCGCTGACTGTCGGTACTTATGAGAAACAGTATTCATAATAGAAAAAACCTCCTGAAATTGATACGATATTCATCATAGCACAAACAGATGGAAAAAGCGAACGGAAAAATGGCGGAAAAGACGGAAAAAAGGCACAAATAATCATAATGACGAAACAGTGCAGATATTGCGAAAATGGATATGTGAAAAATGAGCAGAACAAAGGAGATTAAAAAGGGAAAAACGAGCAATTCAACCAACGCAAAACAAAAAAAGAACACCAAAAACAAAAAATAGACACTGTTTTTCTAACAGCCTTTGTGTATAATGAACTCATCAAGCAAGAACGAAAACCTTAAGGAGGTAAAAAGTATGAAAAAGCGTAACATGAAAGTCCTTGCACTGTTAATGACAGTGACAATGGCAGGAACGATGCTTGCTGGATGTGGAGACAGCGGAAGTACAAGCACCGGTTCATCCGGAGGAGCAACAGCATCCTCCAGCGGAACAGCAGATGCATCAAGCGATGCCACAGCAGCATCTTCCAGCACAGCAGATGCTTCCAGCGAAGATACCACAGGTTCAGATGATGTGGTAGGAGAGCTTCCAAGAAATGAAACTCTTTACTTCGCAGGACAGCAGTGGGGTACCGTCAACGATTACAACCCAATGTCCGCAAACTCAAACAATGCAATGGTTATAGCACAGGGCGATGCTTCACGTGTACTTGTTTATGAAACTCTTTATATGTGGAATCCGCTGGATGCAAAAATGTATCCGTTGCTTGCAGACGGAGATCCAGTATGGAACGACAATCGTACCGAGATCACAGTGAAAATCAAAGTTGACGCAAAATGGAATGACGGCACACCGGTTACTGCAAAAGATGTAGCAGCTACCTATCATGCACATGTAGATTACAATTCTTCTACCGGCGCTGAAATGAAGAGCTACATTGCAGATGTTGTTGCACAGGATGACAGTACCGTAGTCTTCAAACTGACAACCGATGACTCCGGCGAAGCAGTTAACCCGGTTCTTGCGGAAAGATATCTTCCAATGCTTTATATCATGCAGGAAAACTATCTGAAGACCGTAGCTGACAGAAACAACAACGATGCTGAAGCAATTAAAATGGATAAGATGGACGATCTGGTAACTTCCGGACCGTACAAAAAATACTTTGACAATGACCAGAACGTAGTTCTGATCCGCGATGATAATTATTGGGGACAGGCAGATTCCATGTGGGGTAAGCTTCCGGTTCCGAAATATATTTCTCACCCGATCTTTAAAGATAACGCAGCAGCTACCACCGCATTCCAGAATGGTGATATTGATGTGGCACAGATATTCATCACAGACCTTCAGAAATTGTGGTTAGAGCAGGATCTTCCGATTTCTACCTATGTTGATGAAGCACCGTATCAGCTGTGTATGACAATGCCTACCCTGTTCTTTAATACAGAAGTAGAAGGACTGGATCAGGTAGCTGTTCGTAAGGCAATCGCTATGGCAGTTGACTACGATCAGGTTATTTCTTCAGCAATGTCCGGACAGTCTCCTACCTTCGCAGATGTTCCGCGTTCTGTCATGAACCCGACCGATGCTGAGCAGGCTATGGTGGATCAGGATGCCTTAAAAGAGTATCAGTGGTCCAATGCCGATGTAGAAGGTGCTAAGAAGCTTCTGGACGATGCCGGAATCGTAGACACCGACGGAGACGGAATCCGTGAGTACAACGGAAAGAACCTTTCCTATAAGGCTGAGTGCCCGACAGGATGGTCTGACTGGAATGCAACCCTTGAAATCGTAGCAGCAGCAGGAAAGAATATTGGTATCAACATTGAGACCTACTTCCCGGAAGCAGCAAACTACAGCACGGATTACAGTACCGGAAACTTCGAAATCACCATGCAGTCCGGCCCTGGTACATCGGTTGCCAACCCGTACATGAGATGCCGTTTCTTCATGAGCTCTGATTACAACGATCTTGAGGTTAACTTCAGTGGTAACTTCGGTCATTATCAGAACGACCGTGTAGATGAAATCCTTGCAGCAATTCCTCATGAGACCGATGATGCAAAACTGAAAGATTACTATACAGAACTTTCCAAGATTATGCTGGAAGATTGCCCGTGTGTACCGCTGATGTACAGACCGCAGGTATTCCACGAAGTAAACGAGTCCGTATGGACCAACTATCCGCAGAAAGACGATGGAACCAATGTTCCTCCGATGGACTGCACCGATGGTTATGGCGTAGCAGCACTGTACAATCTGGAACTGATTGACGGCTGATTTGCCAAACAGAAAGAAAGCACACACTGAATTGTAACAGAGGCGGCCGGAGCCGGGGTGCTCCGGCCGCTTTTACAAAATCAGAAGGAGGGTTCCTCTATGAAAGGAATGAAAAAGTATTATACGCAGAAGATCATGTGGTATCTTTTGACGTTAGTCTTTGCAGTGCTGCTGAACTTCATTCTTCCGCGTCTGATGCCGGGCGATCCGGTTTCAACTATTGCGTCCAAATCGGTAGAAGGTATGACCGATGCGACTGCAATTCAGAAAGTATATGAAGACTATGCAGCGAAATTTGGTATTAACAAACCAATGTATGTCCAGTTTTTTACCTGGGTAAAAAATGCACTTCGCGGTGATTTCGGCATTTCTTTCAGCCAGTATCCGCGTACCGTATCCGATATTATTTCCAGTTCGGTTCTGTGGACCATATGTTTACAGCTTCCGGCCATTATTGTTGGATGGATTCTTGGTAACCTGCTTGGTGCAATTGCAGCTTACATGAAAGGTGTTTTCGACAAGGCAATCCTTCCGGCATTCCTGTTTATCAGTAACGTACCTGCCTTTGGTATGGCAACCGTACTTTTATTTGTTTTCTCACTGAAATTACATATTGCACCTGCAGCAGGCGGCTATGCGAGCAGTATGATTCCGCATATGAGCCTTGCTTTTATGAAATCTGTGCTTTCACATTACCAGTTGCCGTTCTGGTCTATCGTAATCATCACGATCGGCGGCCAGGCTATTGGTATGCGTTCAATGTCAATTTATGAATTGAATGCCGACTATGTAAAATACAGTCGTTTCCTTGGAATCAAGGATCATACGATTGTGAAATATGTGTTCCGTAACGCAATGCTTCCGCAGATCACCGGTCTTGCAATGTCCCTTGGTACCATGATAGGCGGTAACCTGGTAGCTGAGATGGTATTCAGTTATCCGGGACTTGGAACAACGATGCTCTCAGCAGTTACCGGCCAGGATTATCCGTTGCTTTCTGCCTGTACGTTAATCATTACTATCATGGTTCTGCTGGCCAACCTGCTTGTTGAACTTCTGTATGCAGTCATTGACCCACGTGTCAAAGCATCCCAGCAGGATTAGAAAGGAGAATACGCTATGAAAAATACAATCAAACAGATTTTTCATTCAGGAAAATTCGTGACAGGATTTGTAATCTTCTTGGCAATTCTCCTGACTATTATCATCTATCCGCTTGTTGTGGCAAAAGATCCGCTGGCAATGATCGGAAACGGAAACTTTTTCAAACCGGGTACCTATCTTTCGATTCAGGACACCGTAAATTCCGGCAAAACGTATAAGATGAATGTTGATGCAACCGCATCCATCGTTGAAAGCAAACTGACAATGGACAACCGTTCTATGATGGCAGAATGGCTGGAAAAATACGGCGGTGTAGATGCCAGTGAAATCGATGTTACCGATGCAGAAGGTCTGATTGCTCTCTGGGAGGAAAAATATGACCCAAATGCAGAACAGAAAGGCCTTATCGCAGCAAAAAAGAAAAAATATCAGCGTCTTGACAACGAAATCGACGGTATTTTAGAGGATGTTCCAACCATTATTGCCGAGAAAAATGAAGAGACCGGTGAGCTGGAAGAGGTTCAGAGCATCGACAGCAAGCAGTACATCAATGAAAAAGATGTCATTAACCGTCAGAACTTTGTTCTTGGTACAGATAACTTTGGTCGTGATGTTTTGACTGAGCTGATCTCTGCAACAGGTTCATCCCTGAAAATTGGTCTGGTTGCGGGAATCATTGCAACTGTGATCGGACTGTTCCTCGGACTTCTTGCAGGTTACCTTGGAGGTTTTGTGGACAACCTGATTCTGTTCTTTACCAACTTGTTCACCGTTATCCCATCCTTCGTTCTCCTGATCCTCATCTCCTACAGCGTAGGTGAGTCTCAGAGGGGAATCATGATGGTGGCACTCCTGATCGGAATTACCGCATGGCCGTGGACAACACGTTCTGTACGTTCCCAGGTTATTTCTCTTCGAAACCGTGACCATGTAAACCTTTCCAAACTGTCCGGCCACAGCATGCTGCGGATTGTCCTTACCGACATCCTTCCGTACGTTGCATCCTACGTTGTTATGGCCTTCATTCTCCAGATTTCCTCCGGAATTCTGGCAGAGGCACAGCTTTCTATGATCGGACTTGGACCGGCAACCACAAAGACTGCAACACTTGGTCTTATGATGCAATGGGCAACCCAGTACAATGCACACTTAAACGGTGCATGGTGGGCATATTTCCCGGTTATTCTTGTAATCGCACTTATTTCATTCTCTCTTAACCTGATGAACACCGGTCTTGACCAGGTATTCAACCCGCAGTTAAGAGACTAAGGAGGCAGCTATGGGAAAAGTAATGCTGGAAGTAAACAATCTGAAAACGAAATATGTAACTCGTTTTCATGAAGATGTATACGCCGTAGACGGAGTCTCCCTGAAGATTGAGGAGGGAAAATCCCTCGGTGTAGCAGGTGAGTCCGGCTGTGGTAAATCGACGCTGGCACTGTCCCTGATGGGCTATTATTTCGCACCGCTTCACTACATCAGCGGCGATATTATCGTAGATGGAAGAAAAATTTCCGGAATGAAACCAGACGATGTCCGGAAAAATATTCTGGGCAATGAGATCGCCTACATTCCGCAGGCAGCAATGAATGCTCTGAACCCGACACAGAAAATCATCCGATTTGTAGAAGACGTTATTCATGCGCATGATCCGAAAATGCCGAGAAAGGATATTTATGATCTGGCAAAAGAACGTTTTCAGATCTTAGGCCTGCCGGAGGAGGTACTGCAAAAGCATGCGGTTGAGCTTTCCGGAGGTATGAAACAGAGAACCGTTATCGCAATTTCGACCATTCTTTCTCCGAAGGTACTGATCGCCGATGAGCCATCGTCCGCGCTGGATGTAACTTCCCAGAAAATGGTTATTAAAATGATGCGTGATCTGATGGAAAAAGGATTTATCAAATCCATGATCTTCATCACACACGAGCTGCCGCTTCTTTACAACGTAACCGATGATATTATGGTTATGTATGCTGGACAGATTGTAGAAAAAGGTACCGCAAAAGAAATGGTATTCGATCCGCTGCATCCATATTCCAAAGGTCTGATGGGATCGATCATCGTTCCGGAGGAAGGTGTAAGAGAACAGAAGCTGACTGCAATTCCGGGAACTCCGCCAAACCTGAAGCATCCGCCGGAGGGCTGCCGTTTCGCAGACCGCTGTCCTTATGCACAGCCAACCTGCCGCGGTATGAAACCAGAGGTCATCGAACTGCCGAACGGAAGAGAGTACCGCTGCCTGATGTCTGAGAGAAAGGTTCGGGAGGTGTATGCAAATGCGTGATGGTAAAGAATTAAAACCATGCCTCTCCGGAAGAGGCGTAACGAAAGTGTTTGGCTTTGGCGATGCAAAAACGGTCGCTGTAGACCATGTTGATTTCGATTTTCATGAAGGTGAATTTGTTTCTATCGTAGGAGAATCCGGATCCGGAAAAACAACCCTTTCGAAGATGTTGCTCGGGCTGATCAGCGTAACGGAAGGTGAAATTGATTTCCAGGGTAAACCAAGAGACATCTCGAACGGAAAGAAGAAAAAAGAGTACTGGAAGGGAATTCAGGCGATTTTCCAGGATCCGTTTGCTTCCTACAATATGTTTAAACGTGTAGATTCTGTTCTGCTGGATTGCATTAATATGCGCGGTGACAAGAATCTGCCGAAAGAAGAAAAAGAACGTCTGATGACAGAGGCCTGCAGCTTTGTAAACTTAAAATACGCAGAACTGACAAACAAATATCCATTTGAGCTGTCAGGAGGCCAGATGCAGCGACTGATGATTGCACGTATTTTCCTTCTGAAACCAAAGATTCTGCTTGCCGATGAGCCGACGTCTATGATTGATGCCTGCTCACGTGCAACGATCCTGGATATGCTGCTGAAGTTGCGTGATGAGATCAATATGACGATTATCTTCATCACCCACGATATTGGTCTTGCTTACTATGTATCCGATAATGTTTATATTATGGAGCATGGAAAATTTGTGGAATCGGGACCGGCAGAAGAAGTAATTCTTCACCCGACAGCAGCGTATACCAAACGTCTGATCAGCGATGTTCCAAAGATTTATGAACCGTGGGATCTGACAACAGTATAACAATGGTACGAAAGCTGTTTCCCTGGAATCATGCTTTGCGTCATATATGAGTCTTGCGAAAAGAGAGACGGTGCACGGAAAAAAAGTGTACCGTCTTCTCTTTTTGTCAATAATTTTTCTGAAAAAATTGCTTTTTAAAGAAAAAACTGGTAAAATTAGTAAGGTTACAGAACCGAAAAGAAAACTGGGGGATGAAAAATGCGAAACTGGTTTCGCGGACTGAAACTGAACCAAAAATTTACCGTAACAACGTTGATCTTTATTTTTATTCCGCTTTTTGGCATGATGTGCTTTGGGTTTAGGAGTATCAAAAAGAATGCCATAGATCATGGGGTAAATGAAGCAGTAACGGCAATAGATCTTACCTGTGCGGAGGTGAATGCAAAAGCGAATGCCTGCTCAATGGTTGTAGATACGCTGCAGGAGTATGAACCGTTGGAAAAATATCTTCTTCATCTCAGGAGGGGAGAGGAGATCTCGGAGAGCTATTATCAGCAATTTCGAAACAACAGCATCAGCATAATCGATAAAATGCAGGAGGCAATGCCAGATCTGTACCAGATCCATATTTTTGCCATGGCAGATGGTTTTCTGGAGCAGCAGCCGATCCTGTACCAGAAGGAAAAGATGAAAAACTGCGCCTGGTACCGAAGCTATCAGGGCGGAGGACAGTGGTTTTTTGACATACAGGAAAAAAATATTATCTCCGGTACAAAAAAAGAAGGTTCCCATTTGATGACTTATGTACGGGAACTGCGGGATCAAAGCGGAGGAAGGCTTGGCGTGATCGAGGTATCCATGCGTATGGCAGACATATTTCCCGAAATTTATCGATCCGGTGACAGCAGCTGGGCCTGCTTTGTTGATGAAAATTGGAATTTATATGACTGCGGAAAAACAGCGGCAGCCTGCAAATGGCAGTCCTATCGGGGGCTGATTCTGTTCCGGGCAGGAATCCGTGACAGAAAAGAGAGTCAGCAGAGCGCGGTGATTGACCGGAAAAACGTTGCAATTGTGCTTCGGAAAGTCGATAAACTCAATGGAATGTTTGTAACACTGACCAATTTGGATGATGCAACCGGAAACATGATCAAACAGCAGCAGAGAATGCTGCTTGAATTTGCCGGCTTCGGGCTGCTTCTGATTGTGGTGGTCAATCTGATTGTGCGTGGCCTGCTGAAGGAGTTTTATGACGTCCTGTGTGAGATGCGTCAGATTGACAATGGAACAACAAAGATAAAGGTTTGTTACAGCGCAGAAGAGATGCGGGAAATGAGCTATGGTATCAACGGAATGCTGGAGAGAATTCAGAAACAGAACGAGGAAAGCATCAAAAGGGAGGCAGCGCTGAAAGATACGGCAATCCGGGCAATGCAGAACCAGATTAACGCTCATTTTATTTATAATGTTCTGGAATCCATTAAGATGATGGCTGAGATTAATGAAGAGTATACGATTTCCGATGCGGTAACAGCACTTGGTGAAATGCTGCACTACAATATGCGCTGGAATAAATTTCTGGTAACCGTTCAGGATGAGATGAATTATATTCAGAACTATGTGGAACTGATGAATCTGCGGTATGATTTCACAATTACATTATCTGTTCAGATACCGGAAAATTTGTATCGGCAGGATATCCCCAAGATGTCTCTTCAGCCGATTGTGGAAAATGCAATCACACATGGAATTGAGGAGCTGGATGCAGACGCCGTCATTGAAATCAAAGGAATAGAGCATGAAAAGAGCTTTGAGATTGAAATCACAGATTCCGGAATAGGCATGTCAGAAAAGCAGCTTGCAATTCTGAGACGTAAACTAAGAATGCGCCTGAATTCAGATACACAGCCGAAACATGGAATCGGGCTTCGGAATGTACAGGACAGAATCCACATTCAATTTGGAACAGAGTATGGACTGTCAGTTTATACAAAAGAGCATTGCTATACGAAGGTGAGCATTCATCTTCCCATCACGAGGGGGAAATATTCTCCGATGGATCAAGAGGGTGACGAGAAAGAGGAAGAAAAAGAAAATGAATACACTGCTGGTTGTAGAAGATGAAAAATTGATTCGACAGGGAATCGTGGCGATGATCCGGCGAAGCAGCGTGCCGGTGGAGGAGATTCTGGAGTGTCGAAACGGAGAAGAGGCATTGGAGATTTTGAGAAAACAGAGGGTGGACGTCATGTTCACTGATATCCGTATGCCCAAAATGGACGGTCTGACACTGGTCAACAAAATGGAGGAGCTGTCACAGAAACCTGTTGTTATTGTTTTAAGTGGCTATGATGAATTTTCCTATGCGGTTGAAATGATGAAACATGGAGTTCGGGACTATATTTTAAAACCGATCAAGCGGGAGACGATAGAACAGCTTCTGGAAAATCTGGAACGAGAGCTTTCGGAGACCCGGGAAACGGAAGAAGAGGAAGAACGGTGCTTTTTAAATCAGCTCCGTTATCTGATGATGAATGCAGAAATGGCCGAAGAAAAAGAATGGATGGATATGGAAAGCAGGCTCCGGCGCCACATCGGAAACGACAGCTTCCGGATCCTGCTGACCAGCAAGGCAAATGGGGAACGGTTTTCGAAATGCAGCGGAATTCTGCTGGAAGGCGTAGAAGGAGGAGTTCTGTATCTTCTGCCGGAACCGGAGGCAGAGCGGATCATGAAAGAAAAAGATGAGAGATTTTGTCTCGGAGTGGGAAAAGAACATCGTTCTGTGATGGAAATTCCAGAGGCATACCAGGAAGCACTGCTGGCCCGGGAAATGGCATTTATACAGAAAAATCCTGTGGAAGAATATCAGAAAAAATGTTTTGAGGAAAAGCCGGAGCTGGCACAGTTTCAGGAAAAATTTATTCTGCAGGTGCCAACGGACCGGGCAGATACTGTGCTGCGAAAAATGCGGAACTGGTATTTTGAGGCGGCGCATCAGAGGGTCTCCCCCTATCAGCTTCTGACAGTGACGGAAGCAATCTGCAAAGAACTGGATCTTTTTTACCGCATGCCGGAAAAACAGGAAAAATGTCCGCGTCCTCTGCAGTACCGTGATGCAGATCTGTTTCTGGATGCGTTTGAAGAATGGATACACGTTTACAGGGAAAGCCTGAAAAGTCAGACAGCCGGAAAAGAAAAAATGGAAGAGGCAATTTCATATATTCGGGAAAATTATGCAAAAGATCTGAATATGGCGATGGTATCTAACCATATTTGCATGAATTATTCGCTGTTTTCAGCAGCGTTTAAAGAACATACCGGTGTGAATTTTGTGAACTATCTGAAGGAGATCCGCATTGCGGAGGCAAAGCGTCTGTTGATTCAAACAGAAGATAAAATTACGGAAATTGCCAAACAGGTTGGATTTGAAAATGATAAGCATTTCATGAAATCATTTAAAACGGCATGCGGCGTATCACCGTCTGAGTTCCGAAAAGATTACAAAATGGTTTCCAACGGAAAGGGAGGACAGGATGAGTAAAGAAAAAGAAACCGGAAAAGAGAAGGGAAGAATCCGCCAGCTGGCGCGGTATTACATTCCATATAAGGGATTGTTTTTTACCGACATGTTTTTTGCAATGCTTGGAGCAGCCATTACACTGGTGATTCCGCTGATTGTACGGTATATTACGAGTACGGTTGTGGAAAAGCCGCTGGAGCAGGCAACGGGTGAGATTATCCGCCTCGGTATTCTGATGATTGCTATGGTTCTGGTTGAAATGTACTGTAACTTTTATATTGCCTATTACGGCCATGTGATGGGGGCGCGGATTGAGCATGATATGCGGAACGAGATCTTCGGCCATTATCAGAAGCTTTCGTTTGCTTTTTTCGATAACCAGAAGGTCGGCCATCTGCTGTCACGCATCACAAGCGATCTGTTCGATATCAGTGAGCTTTTACATCATGGGCCGGAGGATATTGTCATTTCGTTTATCAAACTGATCGGCGCGATGATTATTCTGTTTGTGGTAAATCCGATGCTGGCATGTGTGCCGCTTGTGGTTATTGTGGTGATGCTGCTGTTTGCGTTAGTGATGAACAGCCGCATGAAGAGTGCATTCAAGGAAAACCGCCGCAGAATTGCGGATATCAACAGTCAGATCGAGGACAGCCTTTCGGGGATCCGTGTTGTCAAATCGTTTGGAAATGAGACAGAGGAGATGCGAAAGTTCAATGCGGGAAATGACCGTTTTGTCGATTCGAAGAAGGTCAGCTACCGCTATATGGGAATTTACAATTCGGGAATGGGAGCCTTTTCGACGCTGATTACCGTTATTTCGCTGATTGTCGGCGCATTGCTGATGACAGGTGGGAAGCTTGGGGCGGCGGATCTGGTTACCTTTCTTCTGTACATCAACAACTGTACAGATCCGGTGAAAAAGCTGGTGAACTTTACGGAGCAGTTCCAGAATGGTTATTCCGGTTACGAACGTTTCCTGGAAATTATGAGCATCGCACCGGACATCCAGGACAAGCCGGATGCACTGCCACTGAAGAATGTGCAAGGAGAAGTAACCTTTGAAAACGTTTCGTTTTACTATGAGGAGTCGAAGGAAAACGTGTTAAGCAATGTGAATCTGCATGTCCCGGCCGGCGACTATGTGGCACTGGTCGGCAGCTCCGGCGCCGGAAAGACGACGCTATGCTCGCTGATTCCGCGTTTTTACGATGTGACGGAAGGACGGATTCTGCTGGATGGAAAGGACATCCGCGATGTGAAGTTAAAGGATCTGCGCGATGAGATCGGTATTGTGCAGCAGGATGTGTACCTGTTTGCGGGAACGATCATCGACAACATCCGCTATGGCAGACCGGATGCGACCGACGAGGAGGTCATCCGCGCAGCGAAAGCGGCCAATGCACATGAATTTATCATGGAGCTGGCGGACGGCTACGACACCGATATCGGCCAGCGCGGCGTAAAACTTTCCGGTGGCCAGAAACAACGGCTTTCCATCGCCCGCGTATTCCTCAAAAACCCGCCGATCCTGATTTTCGACGAGGCAACCTCAGCGCTCGACAACGAAAGCGAAAAAGTCGTCCAGAAATCTTTGGAACTTCTGGCGAAAGACAGGACAACCTTCGTGATTGCGCACCGGCTGTCCACAATCCGGAATGCAAAGCGGATTCTGGTGCTGACGGAGAATGGAATTGCGGAGGAAGGCACACATAAGGAACTGCTCGCGAAGGGCGGGATTTATGCGCATTTGTATGAGATGCAGTTTTGATGAAAATTTCATTAGTATGACAGAAAGGCAGCGGAAGAGAAACCGCTGCCTTTTTTGACACTTTCTTATTTTCTTCATACTCTATAAAGAACAGAAAATGAAAGAGGAACATGGTATGGATTCATCCCGTATGAATCGCGGCTGCTGCGGTGCGAACAATATGCAGAACCGCCGCGCCGCTTCAAACAATATGGAACTGAAGATGGAACCAAGGAATTTCCCGCGGAAAATGCAGCATGTAGATCATATGATACCTGCAATGGCGTACGTTCCGATGCAGCGGTTTGAACAGATCTATGATCTTTCCACTGCATTAAAAAATGGAACCTTATTTCCGGAACTCTGTAAACCATTCTGTGGAAAGGGAGGAGGAGAGTGCCTATGATGCCGCAGATGCCATCCCGTGAAAAGCTGCTCGCCTGGATTGATCAGGTCAGCTTTGCTGTTGTTGAAATGAACCTTTACCTCGACACCCACCCGGAGGATGAAGATGCACTTGCCTTTTTCCGGGAAAAAGTGGAGCTTCGAAAAGAAGCACTGAAACAGTACGCAGAACAGTACGGCCCGCTCACGATCGATACCGCCAACGACCGCATGAGCCGTTCTTTCGAATGGGTTATGCAGCCATGGCCGTGGGAAGTCAACCGGAAAGGAGGGTGCTGACGGATGTGGAATTATGAAAAACGCCTCGAGTATCCTGTAAACATCACGACACCAAACCCCAAAATCGCCCAAATTATCATGAGTCAGTATGGTGGCCCGGAGTTCCATACCAGATGATAAGGGAAAAAACCAGTGTTTATGCGGGTTTGCGGGCTTTCGGAACAAAAATCAGGAAACGAAAAAGTCGAAATACATGGTCCCGGAAGCTTTTTCATAGACGATACGATCCACGATGGAGCGGAGCAGAAGTCCTTTTTTCTCGGCGGGTTCCTCTGGATTTTTCAGAATATCATTGATGTTTTTTATCTCTTTCCGGAAATCTTCTTTTGAGATTGTTTCCGGTGGGGCGGCGGGCGTAAGCACGCGGTCCAGTTCTTCCTGCAGGCTCTGCCGTTCTTCGGCGAGCCTTTTTTTATTGGCTCCGTATTCCTCCAGTGTATCAATTCCGTTTTCAAATGCCATTTTCACACGGGATTCACGGGTAGCCAGATGCTCCAGGGCCTGTTGCAGCCGCTGGATGGTCTCATCGTCTTCTTGCTCCTGTTTTCGATCGCGGACTGCGAAGGAGAAGTCTGCGCCGGCAAGAATATCATCGAAGTAGCGGTAGACGGTTCGCTCAGCCTTGGCAACGGTGATTGAATTGGAGCCTTTATGGAAACCTTTTGCGTATTTCCAGCATTGAAAGTACGGACAAGATGTGTTTCCGGCTGTTACCGTCATCGTAGCGCCGCAAATTGGACACTTTAAGAGACCGGAGAGCCAGTGGCGGCAGGTTGATGGGTTGCGGCTCTTAGGAGAGCGTCTGCGGACATCCATGCGCTTGATACGATCCTGATAGCGTGCCGGATCCAGCCGCGTCTCGTGTGTGCCATCGAAAGAGATCCCATTCCAGACCACGGTACCAGCGTAGAAAGGATTGCGCAGCACACGCTCGATGGAGCGGCGTTCCATCCGGTTTCCGCGTCTGGTGCGGTATCCGAGGTCATTGCATCTGCGGGCAATTGCTGTCGGGTCAAGATGCTCGAAGTCGTACTGATCCATGATGTATTTGACAATCTGGTATTCCGATTCATCGATCACAAACGGTTTGCCGCCGCCTGCCGCCTGGTATCCAAGACATGGCGTTGTCTGGTAGCCGTGCTGCAGGGCCTTTTCCTTCATGCCGCGCAGAACCTCGCCAGAGAGACGGATAGAATAGTATTCGTCCATCCATTCGATAATACGCTCGATCAGCGTACCGAATGGGCCGTCGATCAATGGCTCTGAGATACTGATCACATCTACATTGCTCTTTTTCAGCAGTGATTTGTAGACGATGGATTCCTCCTGATTACGGGCAAACCGGCTGTATTTCCAGACCAGGATCACGTCGATCGGGTGGGAGTCCTGCTTCGCAAGGGCGATCATCTCCTGAAATTTTGGCCGCCGGTCGGCATGCCGGCCGGAGACGGATTCCTCGAAGATGAACTCTTTTGCGATGACAATCCCGTTCTTCTTCGCGTAGTCCAGGAGCAGACGCTGCTGCGCATCCGGAGAGAGTTCTGTCTGATCCGCGGTGCTGACGCGGATGTAGAGAGCACCGTTTTTTAGTGCTGACATAATATCACCTTCTTTAAATTTTCAATTTTGGGTATGAGAAAAAACGCCAAAACAAACGTTCTGATTGATTGGCGTCTCCGAAGATGATACAATATGTTTTGCTGAACAGGTATCATTCTTCGGAATGTTACTGAGCCGTCCTGGTGTTGGCGCACCGGGGCGGTTTTTTATTTTAGTTTAAATTCTGTATAGCGTAATCGGCTTCCTCGGCGGTAAACTGTTCACCATATTCAGAGGTGAGCTGATCACGGATCGCTTCTGGCGACATATCCATGTTATCACGGTAGTCTTTTGCGGTCTCGAGGGCGTTTGCGTTCCAATCAGCATTTATATTATCGACAGCGTACTGCGCCTCTTCAGCGGTAAATTTTTCCCCACTTTCAGATGTAAGCTGGTCATAGAGTCCGGCTTTCGACATATGCATCGTTTCGTTGTAGTTTTCTGCTGTTGCAAGGGCATTTGCATTCCAGTCGGCGGTCATATTGTCAACTGCATACTGGGCAGCCTCGGCAGAGAACTGGTCTCCATACTCGGAGGTCAACTGATCGTAGATTCCGGCTTTTGACATGTGCATTATTTCACTGTAGCTTTCAGCTGAATTAAGAGCCGATGTATAGTCCCACGGAACGCTGGAGTCTTCGGATTCGGACTGTGTACTTGTGGCTTCTTCGGTTGGAGTCGGTGTTGCCTCTTCCGTAGGCGTTGGAGTTTCGGTCTCGCTGATGCTGCTGGAAGCAGTAGACGAAGAGCTTGAGGAACTCGAGGAGCTGGAAGCGGTTGACGATCCGCAGGCAGTCAGAGCGGATGCGGTGAGGGCAGTTGCCAGAATGAGGGTTACGATTTTCTTTTTCATAGACATTCTCCTTTTTGAAATGTATTTTGTGCGGGATACAATATCCCATGTACATACGTTTAACAATTCAAAAAATTACGGATTAATTAAAGCTTATATATGGTTTCCCACTTAGCATCTGTGATTTTTTCTACTTTTTTTACAGATAATTTTCCACCTGATTTAGCTAGATGTATCATGAAACCATGTTTTTTTTGCCAAAAAATTAAACGAGCTTTGCCGATGCTTCCGTTTTGCATATAATGAATTTCCCCGAAATAATCTTGCGGAGGATTGAGATCTTTATGAGAAGCATATGCGTAATGGAGGGACAAAGGATATTTAGACAATTTACCCGTTTGCGTGTAAGGACATGCTTCATAAAAAGTAAAATCTGTAGAATACAGAAATTTATTCGTATCTATGGATAGACGATTGCTCAAATGAGCTTGTTTAAGAGCAAATGAAATGAGCTTATTTAGTTGTTTAAATTCTTTTTCAATTAGGACTTTATCAGACGAAGGAACTGTTATAATTCCATGGTTTAAGCTACTCGGTATATTTCTGCCGACAGGCAGTATAACAGGAGAAGAAGCATCAGGAACTCCAGAATACCTTGGTGAAGGATGTCTTTCTTCGATAACGGATGAGTGACGTTGTATTGCTAAATTCCCTTTCGGGGTTGGCTTATCTAATTCGTCAAGATAGCCATTTCTTTTTAAAAATGTTTTTTCTGCTACGAAGTCAATTCCATATTCATATTCAAAATATGCAGGTGTTTTTTTATTACTGTATTTTTTTAACCAGTATAACATGTAAATGTGACCAGGTAATAAGCCATCATTATAACGAACCATCATATTTCTCGAAACTAAAGATTGACTTGGAAACATTTCTGCACGCTCCAACCATTCTCGTATATTTCTTTCGTTAGAAATATATGGTTTTTCAGGATAGTCCGTATAATATTTTTGGTAAATGGTATTTTTGTCAAGCTTTTCAACTGCTTTGCTTTTACCAAAAAGAAAGTCTAAAATTCCCATAATAGATTTTTACCTTCTGTACATTTTTTATTATTTTTTCAGAATGTTTTTTTATATTTTACAGATACTATCTGCATGAAGATATTAATTGCAGAAGTCATCTATAAGAAAAACCTCTCTCTCCGGCAGGTATCAATTCTGACCGGAATCCCGAAGTCCACGCTCAATGATCTGTGCAATGGAAGCATACCGCGATTGGATACACTGGAGCAGATTGCTAAGGGCTTGCAAGTGCGGATGCACGATTTATATGACAGCCCTTATAAGTGATTTTCAGAAAGTGTCCGAGTTTTCGGACGATTTCCAAAATCTGCTAATTTGCGACCCACCGAGGCGTATTACTGATATACGGAACAATGTGTTCGGTAAAAAAATGTTGAAATCGAACGAATGTTCTAGTATAATAATACCAGATCGGAGGGTACATATTATGGATGATTACAAGAAACTTATAATTGAAATGCTCGATCATGCCGATGATAGGAGATTATTCCTGATCTATACGTATGTCAAAGCGATCTTGGGGCTGAGGTAATCAGCCCTTTTTTTCTTGCAATAATTCAACCATTTTCTGCAGGACTTCCCAGTCTGATTCATCCAATGCGGTCAGCATTGATATGAACTTTTTCTTAAAAGTGTCTTCTTCATCTTTTAAAATGCCGCCGACGAAAGCGGCGATCTGTTCATCACGAGACGCTTCGATAAACATTTCCCCTTCACCGGTGCGCAGCCAGGTCTCATTGACTCTTCCTTTGGGAAAGTCTGTTTTACATATAAGAGAGATAACGGCATCACTGGGTGCATTTTTTCCTACTTCATAAGCACTAATGTTTCCTCGTGCTGTTCCTAACACATCAGCAAATTCTTGCTGAGTCATTTCCAATTCGTTCCTTAATTTTTTGAGACGTTTATACATTTAAGTGTTCACCTCTTTTCTTGATTTTGATTATAACGCAGGAGTAATAGAAAATCAATATAAAAAGTTGGTAAATCGCAAAAAGTTGGTAAATATCAAAAATGCTATTGACAAATGAAATTAACCAGCATATAATCGCAATATACCAACCAAGAAAGGAAGTGAAACGAGATGTCAGAAAAAGAAAAACAGATTCTGGAAACCATCGCAACGGCAATTCCTAAAATGTCTGATTTTGACAAGGGTTATCTCTTAGGTATGGGAGAAGCCATGGTAAGCCAGAAACAGGATGACAGAAAAAAGAAAGAAGGTGAGTTACATGAACACGTTCGAGAATTACGGATGCCCTAAGGGAGCACCGGGAGCTATGGGCGTTGACTATGCACAGCTTGAAAAAACAATTTCTTTTGCTATGCATCAGTTCATGGCGAAAAGAGAAGAGATCTTGCTTGGCGGGAAACCAGAGCCACCAGAGGTAACAGGATATAAAGTTTATATCTATTACAACGGTGGCGCGGCTGAGTTTTGGTTATGGCGTGAGAATCAGTGGGTAAATTGGTCTTATATGGAACAATGAAGAGTTTCAGCGAGTTCTACAAAAGGCTGCCGGAATGATTCTCCAGAAAGGATGCTCCAATAACTTAAATACCGAGTAAGTGAGCTTTCATCTTCTGGTAACCTGCTTAAAAGGGGAACAGTTTCCCATAATGCAGGGTATTTGCGAAAAATTGGTAGAAGTAATTTGGCAATTTGCAAATTGAAATTTCTGTCATAGCATTCGGAAACAGCATGAACCCAAATATTAGAAGATGGATCGGAGACATCCAAAAGATTTTGAAGGTTAGATACGGAATTCATGCGATTATCGCAGTAGGAGATAAAAGATCCCGCGTATTCGGGATGACCGAGGATTCCACTTTTCGCCCAAACAATGGCCAGCTGTTCCATGAAAAACAAAGAGGAAAGTTCGCAAATGCTTTCTTCAAACCATCGCATCTTTTGTGGAACTGGACTTCCAATCAAAAGGTGACAGAATTCATGGGAAAATTGATAGGCTATTTGAGACCAAGAAGTGTCCATACAGCAGATATGAATTTTATCGTAAGTAGAAGCGGTTTCTGGGTGATCAAAGCGAATATCATTTATAAGTCGGAATGTAGGGGCTTGTTTGTGAAAATACGGTTCCATCAATTTGATCAGCTCGTCAATGATAACTACGATGTTCGAAGTGTTTGGCACATATGCTTTTTCGGTGTAGTGAAAGCGAGATTGGATAATGGTTACATCACTATTCATGGCAATTCTCCTTTTCAAAATATTTTGAAAGAAGTATAACACAAAATCAAAAATAAAGATAGAAAGAAGGAATTAGATGAACGAGTTGTTAAAAATTAACTACGAGGCAGAACAGCCGACCGTATCAGCAAGAGATCTACATGAAGCATTAGAGGTCAAAAGCAATTTTACAACATGGTTTAATCGCATGTGTGAATATGGATTCAGAGAAAAAATAGACTTTAAAACTTGCTTTCCAAAAATGGAAAGCGAGAGTCACGGTGGACAGAATATGATTGACCATGAAATCTCCATCGATATGGCAAAACAGATCTACATGATCCAGCGATCCGAGAAAGGTAAGCAGTACCGCCAGTATTTCATTGATCTGGAGAAAGCCTGGAACACCCCAGAGCAGGTGATGGCAAGAGCACTGAAGCTCGCGGACAAGACCATCGACACTCTGAAAGAAGATAACAAGAAGCTGATCGAGGACAATGAGCGCATGCGTCCGAAGGAAATCTTCGCGGACGCGGTGAAGGCAAGCGACAGCTCCATTCTGATCGGAGATCTGGCGAAAATCCTGCGTCAGAACGGCGTGGACACTGGACAGAAAAGATTGTTCGAACAGCTTCGTAATGAAGGTTACCTTATGAAGACTGGATCCAGTCGGAACATGCCGACGCAGCGATATGTAGCAGACGGCCTGTTCCAGATCAAAGAAACCGTGATTTCCAATCCGGACGGCAGCGTGCGGATGACTAAAACCACAAAGGTAACCGGAAAAGGCCAACAGTATTTCCTGAATAAGTATTTGAAGAATAAGGAGGCAGTATGAGCCAAAAAAAATTGAGTGAGTACATCGAAGCTCTGGACGGGATCACGTATCCGCAGTGGGTAAAGCTGAGAACTGGGATTGATATGCAGTTTGATTTCTCCAGAAGAGAGCTGGAAAAAAATATGCAGATCTCTTCCGGAGAAACAGCACGACTTATCCGTTTGGATTTTGGAGATGCAAGCTTTAGGTGATGCTGATGTTCGACATAGCAGTAGTAATTACTGTACTTGGAATGAATGCACTTTCCGCATTGTGCTATTCAAGAGAAAAGAAACGTACAGGCCTTATTTTAAAGGCACTGGCAGATGGCATTTCTTTAATATTTGTCTGTACTCGATGAAGATTGTTTTTGACAGGTCCTCAAAAATCTCGTCCATTTTTTGAGCACATTTTTCATATGGATATTCTGGATTGCCATTTTCAGCTTCCGCCAAGTTTAGGAATGCTAAATAGAAATCAGAATACATTGCCTGAGATAGTGGTTCCATGAGATGGATGTTTTGAGTCATTATATCCAAAAATGTGGAACGTACTTCAATAGACATAGTGCTCAACTGATTTTGAGGGAAGAATCCCATGCGATATCTCTGATAAAACGGGACATAAAATTTTAAAAGCTGTTCTTTTCTGACGTTGTATTTTCTGTCGGATGAGTCTTTTATCGAGTTTAGATAAACAAGGGTAAACGACCCAATTACAGTGATTACAGAAACAATAACAGAGCTATTCACGATGATCTCCTTTCTGAAATACTCGGGCACGGCGGTGCCCTGTATAACCAGAATAGGAGTGGAGCAGTAAAAAGTCAATAAAAAGAAAAAGTCCCACAGGAAGGACCAGTTCCCATGGGACGAATACAAAAAAACAATTTGCAACTACATAATAGCTCAAAAATGGTTATGAATCAATAGAAAATCATTACGGAGCCGGGTTGCATACGATAAGGAGATAAGGAAGAGGTGATGCCTTATGAAAGAAATCATGGTTGTTACTCGGATCACGATCGGAGGACAGCAGTATACAGCAGAGGAACTCGGAGAAGAAAAAATAAAAGAGATCGTTCGCCAGCGGATGGAAGCAGCGGTGGAGTCGATCGGGTATGAAAGGACGCAGAAATGAAAGCATCAGATAAAACAGCGCTGGCGATCGGCGCGGTTGGTACATGGATTTACATCGGCGGCGTGGATTCGGATCTGTGGGGCCGCGCCGCCCTGGGAGCCGGAATGTTTCTTCTTGCGCTCGCTGGTAAGAAAATCGGCGATTACGTCGAAGAGTGCCGTGAGGAGCAGGAAGAGCGGGAAGAAGAGCGCCGAGACGAGGTGTTTGCGGCGTGGATCCGCTCAGGGTCGTTGAAAGAAGGGTGAGAATAATGCAGATCGTTGAATATACCGAGGCGGTGGATCTGACGATGCACGGCATGCATGATGATATTTATGTCATGCAGCCGATGGCCATCAGCGGGATGACTATGCAGGAAGTCCGTGCTGCTGCAGAAGCCGGGGCTGTGTTTGCGGTCATGAAACAGCCACGGAAAGAGCCTGAAACGAAAGAAGAGGTAAAACCAACGCCCCCCCGAAAAGCCCTGTTGGACAGGGCAGGAAGAGGAAGCTGGACACTGGAAAGATGACGGCACTTCGAAACGCCGGATGGTCCTATGAGAAGATTGCAGACGAAATGGGCTGCAGTGCGGGGACCGTATGGAATTTCTTTAACAAAGACAAGGAGGATAAGAAAGTTGTCAGTGAAAATCAATAAACTTGAAATCGAAAACGTCAAGCGAATCAAAGCAGTAAAACTGGAACCGACGGCAAACGGTCTGACCGTCATTGGTGGCAGAAACAACCAGGGTAAGACGTCGGTGCTGGATTCCATCGCGTGGGCATTGGGTGGCGAAAACTTCAGACCATCAGATGCGACGCGCGAGGGATCCATCATCCCGCCAAACTTAAAAATTGTGTTGAACAATGGCCTGATTGTTGAGCGTAAAGGCAAAAACAGCGCGTTGAAGGTAACGGATCCAAGCGGTCAGAAGGCCGGACAGTCGTTGTTGAACACTTTTGTCGAGTCTCTGGCATTGAATCTTCCGAAGTTCATGGAGAGCTCCGGGAAGGAAAAAGCACAGACGTTGCTGCAGATCATCGGCGTTGGTAACCAGTTGGCGGAGTTAGAGAAAGAAGAAAAAGAGCTGTATCAGGATCGGCTGTACATCGGCCGGACTGCGGATCAGAAAGAAAAGTTCGCCAAAGAACAGCCATATTACCCGGAAGCACCCAAGGATCTTGTCTCACCATCTGCGCTGATCCGGCAGCAGCAGGACATTCTTGCTCAGAATGGAGAAAATCAAAGGAAAAGAGAACAGGCAGGAAAGATCCGGGAAGAAGTAAAACGCGCTTATGAAGAGGTAAAGCGGTTGTCTGATCAGCTGGAAGCAGCAAAACAGCATCATCTGCAACTGGTAAAGGATCTGGAAATTGCTGAAAAATCAGCTGCCGATCTGGTAGATCAGTCTACCAAGGACCTGGAAGACAGCATTTCCAATATCGAGGAGATCAATCGGATGGTACGCGCAAATTTGGATAAGGAGAAGGCTGAGGATGATGCAAAAGAATACCGTCGTCAGTATGATCAACTTTCAGAGAAAATTACTTCTGTCCGGGAAAAGAAAGCAAACCTGCTTTCTTCTGCAGAGCTGCCTCTTCCAGATCTGTCTGTAAAGGAAGGTGAGCTGGTGTATAAAGGGCAGAAATGGGACAACATGTCCGGTTCTGAACGGCTGATGGTATCAACTGCCATTGTCCGGAAATTGAATCCGGAGTGTGGCTTTGTTCTTCTGGACAAGCTGGAGCAGATGGATCTGCAGACACTGCAGGAGTTTGGTTCCTGGCTGGAGGGCGAAGGGCTGCAGGCGATCGCTACCAGGGTAAGTACCGGTGATGAGTGCAGCATCATAATCGAAGACGGTTATGTGGTTGGACAGGCGCAGGCTGAACAGCCACAGCAAAAATCATGGAAGGCAGGTGTATTTTAATGGAAATTATCAAAGGTGTAATTCCCTGTGCAAAAAAAGTTGTGGTTTATGGTCCGGAAGGAATTGGCAAATCTACGTTTGCCAGTAAATTCCCGGATCCGGTGTTCATTGATACTGAGGGTAGCACGAACTCAATGGATGTTGCCCGGTTGCCAAAAGCTACAAGCTGGCAGAACCTTCTTGACCAGGTGGACTACATCCGGACGCATCCGGACGTGTGTAAAACGCTTGTGGTTGACACGATCGACTGGGCGGAGTCTATGTGCATCCAGTTTATCTGCGATAAGCATCGGAAGTTTGGAATCGAGGATTTCGGGTATGGAAACGGCTATACCTATGTAAAAGAGGAGATTGGCCGGTTCCTGAATCGGCTTTCAGAAGTTGTGGAAGCGGGCGTCAACGTGGTTCTTACAGCACATGCGCAGATTAAAAAATTTGAACAGCCGGATGAGCTGGGAGCTTATGACCGATGGGAACTGAAGCTTGGAAAGAAAACAACATCCCAGACATCGCCGCTGATCAAGGAATGGGCGGACATGCTGCTGTTTGCCAACTACAAAACGTTTTCCATTGCAGTTGATGACAAGGGAAAGAAGAGGAAAGCGCAGGGCGGTGAGCGTGTCATGTACACGTCACATAACGCCTGCTGGGATGCAAAGAACCGTTTCGGTCTGCCGGATGAGGTTCCGTTTGACTACAAAGTCATTCAGAACATTATAGAACAGGGAAAAGCTTCCGCAGATATGAAACCGTACAAAGCTGCAGAAGTACCTAAAACGGCGTCAGCTCCTGAGCCCGTTCCGGAAGCTCCGAAGCCGACAACGCCAGAAGAAGTAACTGGGGAACAGATGAATCTTCCACTGGATGAGCCGCCTAAAACGCCGGATCCTGCAGGGGAGAACAGTCTGGATCCGGAAATCCCGAAGGCACTGCGAGACCTGATGGAAACTTATCACGTAGATGAATGGGACGTGGAGAACGTCGTAGAAGCGAAAGGGTATGTTCCGGTCGGCACAAAGATCAAAGATTACGATGTCGTAAATCCTGGCATTATCGAGGGGCTTCTGGTAGCCTGCTGGGACCAGGTCTATGCTGCAATCAAAGAAATGAAAGAAAAACAGGAAATTCCATTTAATTAAGGAGGAAAACGATTATGTCAGTAGAAGGAAGAGAACTTGGATGGGATGATTCTATTAAACAGGATTCCCAGAACTTTGATCCAATCCCGGAGGGGGATTACAACGTAACCATCGAGAAATATGACCGCAGCAGATCCAAAGGAGAAGGAAAGCTCCCGCCATGCAATATGGCAGTCGTGTACTTTATTGTACACGGACAAGACCGTGAGATTACAATTCGCGAGAACTATATCTTACATAGCAGTCTGGAATGGAAGCTGTCGGAGTTGTTCCGTGGTGTTGGCCTGAAAAAAGAGGGCGAAGAGCTCAGAATGGACTGGAATTCACTTCCGGGAAAAACGGCAAGAGCAAAAATCGGCGTGAAGCCGGGAATCAAAGATCCAAATAAGAAGTTCAATTACATCGAAAAGCTGTATCCGAAAGACTCGGATAAGCCAGCATTTACGCCAGGGAGATTTTAAATGGAACTGAGACCGTATCAGAAAGAAGCAAAAGAAGCTATTTTTGAACAGTGGGACAGCGGGGTGTTAAAAACCCTGCTGGTCCTTCCTACTGGATGTGGAAAGACAGTAGTTTTTGCTAAAGTAACAGAAGAGTGTGTCCGGCAGGGTGATCGTGTCCTGATCCTGGCACACAGAGGGGAGCTGCTGGAACAGGCCGCAGATAAACTGATGAAGACAACCGGTCTTGGCTGTGCCCTTGAAAAAGCAGAGAGTTCCTGTCAGGGAAGCTGGTTCCGCGTAGTAGTTGGTTCTGTGCAGACACTGATGAGAGAGAAACGTCTGAACAGTTTCGATCCCTTTTATTTTAACACGATCATCATTGACGAAGCTCATCACTGTATTTCGGACAGCTATCAGCGTGTGCTGCAGCATTTCCCGCATGCACATGTATTAGGCGTAACAGCAACGCCAGATCGCGGTGATATGCGGAATCTTGGAGCCTATTTTGAGTCACTGGCCTATGAATATACACTTCCGAAAGCAATCAAAGAAGGGTATCTGTCCCCGATCAAGGCGCTGACTATTCCGCTTAAAATTGATATGAGTAGTGTATCGGTACAGGCCGGAGACTTTAAAGCAAGCGAAATCGGCACCGCCTTGGATCCGTATCTGCAGGGCATTGCGGAAGAAATGCAGAAATACTGCCGGGATAAAAAAACGGTGGTGTTCCTTCCGCTGGTAAAGACCAGCCAGAAATTCCGTGATTTGCTGAATCAGTATGGATTTAGGGCGGCAGAAGTAAATGGAGACAGCCAGGACAGAGCTGAAATTCTGAAAGATTTTGATGCCGGGAAGTATAACGTGCTGTGCAATTCGATGCTCCTGACAGAGGGCTGGGATTGCCCGTCTGTGAATTGTATTGTGGTTCTCAGACCAACCAAGGTGCGGAGCCTGTATTGTCAGATGGTGGGGCGCGGTACCCGATTGTCCCCGGAAACAGGAAAAGACCATCTACTGTTGCTTGATTTTTTGTGGCACACAGAGCGGCATGAGCTGTGCCATCCGGCGAGCCTGATCTGCGAAAATGAAGAAGTAGCCCAGCAGATGACAGAAAATCTGGAAAAAGAAGCAGGCATGCCGGTTGATCTCGAAGAAGCGGAACAGAAAGCATCGGAGGATGTCGTAGCACAAAGAGAAGAAGCTTTAGCAAAGCAGCTTGCAGAAATGAAGAAGCGCAAAAAGAAACTGGTGGATCCGCTGCAGTTTGAAATGTCCATCCAGGCAGAAGACCTGTCCAGCTATGTTCCCTCTTTTGGGTGGGAAATGGGACCGCCATCTGAGAAGCAGAAAAAGACACTGGAAAAGCTGGGCATTATGCCGGATGAAATCGAGAATGCAGGAAAAGCAGAAAAGATCTTGGATCGATTGAGTAAAAGACGCACGGAGGGGCTGACGACACCAAAACAGATCCGTTTTCTGGAAAGCAGGGGATTTGAGCATGTAGGAACTTGGCAGTTTGAAACAGCAAAGAATCTGATCGACAGGATCGCAGCGAATGGCTGGCGGATTCCAATGGATATCAACCCGAGAGAATATAAAGGAGCTTAAAGAGTATGGAACAGAGGACGAGCCTTACAGAAATTATAGAACATATCAATCCATCCGAGCTTACTTATCAGGAATGGTGTTCTGTCGGGATGGCTCTGAAACAGGAAGGTTATCCGGTGTCTGTATGGGATGCCTGGAGCCAGAAAGATTACGGCAGATATCATGCAAATGAATGTGAGAAAAAATGGAGAACCTTTTCTGGCTCATCCTCACCGGTAACCGGCGGCACGATCGTACAGCTTGCCCTGGATCATGGATGGGTTCCGGAGAAGGGCCATGAACTGGATTGGAACGACAGTATCGCGGTGGACAGTGACCGTGTTGTTGTGGATAAAAACTGGTTGGAAGGGAAAGAGATACAGGAGCCTTCCAACTGGAATCCGGCGGAGCAGCTGATCACGTATCTGGAAACACTGTTTGAAGCAGGAGAAAACGTAGGATACGTCACTGGAAGTTGGGAAAAGACAGATGAAAAAGGTACGCGCTGGCTGCCACAAAAAGGCAGCTGGGACCGTACTGCCGGACAGTTGATTGAATTGCTGAACGACTGTAAAGGGGACATTGGCGCAGTACTTGGTGACTACAATCCGGAAGCCGGAGCGTGGATCCGCTTCAATCCGTTGGACGGAAACGGCTGTAAAAATGAAAATGTAACAGAGTACCGGTATGCTTTAGTAGAGTCAGATCATATGGAGCTGGAACAGCAGAATGCTATCCTGCGGGAGCTAGAACTTCCGATCGCCTGCCTGGTATATTCCGGAAAAAAGAGCCTGCATGCTATTGTGCGGGTAGATGCGGCAGATTACAACGAGTATCGAAAACGGGTTGATTATCTGTATGAAGTCTGCCAGAAAAACGGAATCGACGTGGATACACAGAACCGGAATCCATCGAGACTTTCCAGAATGCCAGGAGTGCAGCGTGGTGAAAAGAAACAGTTCATCGTAGATACTAACATCGGAAAACAGTCTTGGAATGAATGGTACGAGTGGATTGAGGGTGTCAACGATGATCTGCCGGAGCCGGAAGGGCTGGAAAGTGTATGGGATAATCTGCCGGAGCTGTCACCGTGTCTGATTGATGGAATCTTAAGAAAAGGGCATAAAATGCTTATTTCCGGTCCGTCTAAGGCAGGTAAGTCATTCCTGCAGATCGAACTGTGTATTGCCATTGCAGAAGGAAAGAAGTGGCTGCAGTGGCATTGCGCACAGGGACGTGTCATGTACGTCAATCTGGAGCTTGACCGGGCAAGCTGTCTGCACCGTTTTAAAGATGTATACGAAGCAATGGGCTTTACACCGGATAATCTGCAGAATATTGATATCTGGAACCTGCGTGGTAAATCAGTCCCTATGGATAAGCTGGCACCAAAGCTGATCCGGCGTGCTGCGAAGAAGAACTATGTGGCGATCATCATTGACCCGATTTATAAGGTCATTACAGGAGATGAGAACAGCGCGGATCAGATGGCGAATTTCTGTAACCAATTTGATAAAGTCTGCACAGAGCTTGGATGCGCGGTGATTTATTGCCATCATCACAGTAAAGGAAACCAGGGCGGAAAGAAGTCCATGGATCGTGCTTCTGGTTCCGGTGTATTTGCCCGTGATCCGGATGCTCTGCTGGATCTGATCGAGCTGGAACCTACGGAAGCGCTGATGAAGCAGGAAGAAAATAAAGCGATCTGCAAGGCGTGTACGGATTATCTGGATGCGCATTTCAAGTGGGAGGATGATCTTTCGCAGGACGATTTACTAAGCAGTGCGCAGATGATGAGCTACTGCGAGGCGCATCTGGACCGGTGGCAGAAGATAGCCCTGGACAAGCAGATCACCGAGGCAAAAGCGGCAGTACAGGCCCATACGGCATGGAGAATCGAAGGGACACTTCGAGAATTTCCAAAGTTCGAACCGGTCAACATGTGGTTTGAGTATCCGGTTCACTGTCTGGATCAGATCGGTGTGCTGAAAGATCTTGAGCTGGAAGCAGACAAACCGGCATGGCAGAAAGGTAGAGAAGCCAGAAAGAAACAAGGAGAGCAAGCGCGTAAAGCCAAAAAGGAAAAATATAAGATGGCGATAGAAAATTTCCGGTTTACGCATGAGGACAAATATCCGACTGTAAAGGAGCTGTATGAAGTCCTGAAATCGGATGCAGAAGCAACCGGCGAGAAATATCCGGAGGAAAAAACGGTTCGAAATTCATTAAAAGAAATCGGATTTATGGTAAATAAAGATACGCGTTGTATTTGCCCGATACCTGAAACATTTTAGGTTATGGGCAAATGCCCGACACCTAAAATAACATAGGTCACGGGAATTCCCGCAATCATGGTAACGGGCATCGGGCAGAAAGTTGCCCGACACCTTGTTTTTTAGGTGGCAGGAATGCCCGCCCGGCACCTGTATATAAATATATACCCTAATCGGGCGGGAATGTGCGGGCATGCCCACCCTAAGTGTGGGGCGATTGAGTACGCCCCCACAACGGGTTAGGAGCATACCCACCCAGCACAGACGCGCAGGAAAGGAATGATAAAACATGTCACACGACAAACGACTCAAAATTGCGGGACAGATGCCTCCGCTTAGAAGAATCCCCTTTGGAGAAATTTATGACGCATCGAAAGACGAAGTTCTTCTGTGGCTGAAAGAACAGCCGGAGCTTTTGAATTTGTTTGCTGACAAATTAAGATCTTGGGGTTGCATCACATTTGATAAAAAATCTGGTACTTGGAGAGGGGCTGATTATCATGATTGATTTTTTTATGGCGATGAACCCGCCGACGATAACACATCAGGAACATAAAGTTGCAATCGTAAATGGGAAACCGGTATTTTACGAAACACCAGAATTAAAAAGAGCCCGGCAGAAACTGATTGGGCATCTGTGTAAATATAAGCCAGAAGACATGGAACCGTACCAGAAAGGTGTACGCCTGGTTACAAAGTGGTGCTTCCCGCAGGGAGAGAAACATAAGGACGGAGAATACCGGACTACAAAGCCTGACACCGATAACCTGCAGAAGCTGCTGAAAGATTGCATGACGACGGTAGGATTCTGGAAAGATGATGCACTGGTTGCGTCAGAGATCGTGGAAAAGTTCTGGGCGCGCATCCCAGGCATTTACATCAAGATTGAGGAGCTGCCATGATGAATTATTTTAAATTCTTTACAGAGGTCTGGCGATTCTTCAAGAAGTATTATGATCGGCCAGGAAAAGAACAGGATTATGAGGAGAGTGTTCGGGAATGCTCTCAGCTTGCGAAAACGTTCGGAAATGGAGAGTTTGTAAACCAGGTATGCATGGCAGTCCTGGAAGAACTGGAACGCTGCTGGAAGGGCAGAGAGGAGGAGTAGATGGCAGTGATTGGAATCATCGTGTTTTGCGGGGGGATCATCTGTGCGGCGTCGTGGTTACTGAACCGGCCAGAGCGTCCGAAGGATCCGGAAGAGGACCGGGAGCAGGAACAGTATCTGAAGGAATGGAGCAGGAACCATGGGAAAAACGAAAAAAGAAGCTAAAAAGGCAATGGGCGTAAGCCCGATCACTGGAATAATCTATTACGGTACCCTTCGGGGTGATGAATGGGTTGGAGAGAAGGAAGATGTGACCGATATGGCCATCAGAGCCGTATTCGACTGGTTCATCGAGAAGCATCAGGACGCATGCCCGCCGGATGGGGTGTATACGCTTGAGTTTCTGGGGGAAGATTATGTGCTGAGTATGAAGAGAAAGGACAGTGAAATTTTCGAAAAGCCAGAAAAATCGAAATTATGCCCACGATGCGGGGCTAAAGTGCAAATGTAAAACGAAAAGAAAGGAGCCAGCCTCCGGCCGGGGCAAGGGTATACCGGGCTTCTTGAAATAATGGGAGAATTAAGCACGGAAGAATGGAAAAAACAGAAAAAGGTACAGAGAGCAATCTTCACGGCAAAGCAGAATCTGCCGTATGAAGTGAAAATTCGCCGTCAGGCCAGAAGAGCATGGGAGTTCTGGACGGAGATGGAAAGCCAGGATAAGAGCTGCCATGTGAGCGTCGGCGGATTGGACAGCATTACGCTGTATATCTGGCTGCATAGCATCGGCATCCATGTTACAGGCATTACGGTGTCAGGCATTGAGGATCAGAGTATCCAGAAGGTACATAGAGCACTGGGGCTTGAAATTGTGAAATCGTATAAGAGCAAGGTCACGATCTTGAATGAGCTTGGATTTCCGGTGATCAGCAAAAAAATCGCGGGGCGGATCAATACGTTGCAGAATCCGACAGAAAACAATAAGACGGTGCGGCATGCAATCATTACCGGCGAATGCGGCGCGCAGGGACACTATGCAAAGAATAGCCGTATGCAGTTGCCGCAGAAATGGTTACGACTGTTCGGCGGTTATGAAAACGAGGACGAGGGTGTCAACTATGGCAAGCCTGAGCCGGACATTAAAATTTCGAATGAGTGTTGTTACTGGCTAAAAGAGAAACCTTGCGACGACTGGGCGAAGAACCATAACAGCAGTCCTTACCTTGGAATCATGGCAAGCGAAGGGGGACAGCGTGAAGAGGCGCTGATCGATCATGGTTGCAATTATTACGGCAAGACGGTGATACGATCTGCTCCCTTTGCGATCTTCATGCGGCAGGATATTCTGCAATTGGCGCTGGATATGGACCGCTGGTATCATGAGCATCTGGAATTATTTGAGAAACTGTATCATGCGCAGCCGTATGGCCGGAATAAAGACGGGAGCCCGAAAAAATATGTTCAGCTGGAATCCATCGTGCCGAAAATCTATGGAGCGATAGCAAAGCGGCAGAATGGAGAACTCTACACAACGGGAGCACAGAGAACCGGCTGCAGCATGTGCGGGTTCGGAATCCATCTGGAGCAGCGGCCGCACCGGTTTGACAAGCTCCGGGAGCGCAACCTGAAAGAATGGGAATTTTGGATGTATCGCTGTTGCACAGACCCGAACACAGGCGAGAAATATGGCTGGGGAAGAGTCCTGGATTATATCGGTGTGGAGTGGGAGGACATTCCGGCAGTGCAGATGAGTTTGGAGGATTTTCTGGAGGTAACACCATGAAAGAGAATACACCAGAACAGCAGTTAAAATTACTTTGCAGACTGATAATCCGCGAACGTGCTATTTGGAACTATTTCAACGAAAACGGTTGCAATGATCCGTTCTATCCGGATGGCTGCAATATGAATCTGACGAGAAATCATATTATTTCTTACAAGAGAGATATTGCAGAGTTATGTGAAAAAGCTGGAATGTCACTTCCGGAAGAATATTTTTTGAAAATTCCACCGGAAGTTGATGATAATTACATGGCAAACCTGAAACAGCAGGCACGTGTCGATCGGTTAAAACAGCAGGGGGATAAGTTAAGCTTAAAAAAAACAAAATTCGTCGATGACGGACAGCTGGAATTTGGATGAGGTGAAAAACAATGAATGGTGAAGGATATCGTGATCCGACAGCGGACAGGGCAATTCGAAACGCTACCCACCTGCCGAGACAGATCTGGAGTGTGGTCAAGGTTGTACGGGAGGTTTTGAACGTGTCGCACCTGGAATTGGTCGAGATCAAAATGAGAGACCGGACAACCGGAAGAGAACACAAGTGGGGAGGTGATACCAGTGGAGAAAAAGGTTCTGGAGCAGTACATAGACGCATGCGAGCTGATCAAAGAGACGGAAAAGGATATTAGACGGCTGAAAAAGAAGCGGCAGACCATCGTGCAGACGAACGTATCCGGGAGCAATCCGGAATTCCCGTACAATCCGCAGCACTTTAAGATCGCTGGGACGGCGTTCACGTATGAAGAGGATGCCCGCCTGCGGCACGAGGAGAAGATCCTGGAAGAGCGCCGGGAGAACGCCCAGCGGCTGAAAGTGGAGGTGGAGCAGTGGATGAACCACATTCCACAGAGGATGCAGCGGATCATCAAATACAGAGTCTTCGAGGAGATGAGCTGGAGCCAGGTGGCAAGTAAACTGGGGCGGAAAGCTACGGAGGGCAGTGTGAAAATGGAATTTCAAAGATTTTTCGAGAAAGAGTAAACTTTGTTACGTTTGTTACATATGTTACGATTCAAAATGTTATAGTGTATCATGGAAGAACGGCAGGAAGGGTTTCATCTTTTCTTTACCTCCTTGTGAATGTATTTTGATCGGCGACCAGGCGTCACAGCCTGGCCGTTGATTTGGCAGGCATCAGCCCGTGGAAAAAGCCCGAATGATGCACGGTGTTGAACGAAGCCCCAGACATCTGAACTGAGAGCGATGCACCGCCTTAGAGAGATTGACAAGGCCTGCTTGAATTTTATAGTTATGTAGTGCCATAACTACAAAAAACGGTAGGAAGTGCTATTGGAACGTAGCTCAAGGAGAGCGCAGAGACGCCGGCACGAGGCGCAGGTTCGAATCCTGCCGTTCCAACTCTCCAGTGGATGGAGATTCTCCGATTTGTTACTCTTATACAAGGATTCCTCGCAGAGATGCGGGGAATTTTTGCGTGCAGAAACAGAAAGGCGGTGTTGCAGGATGGCAAAATTGACTGCAAAGCAGCAGAGATTTGTTGAGGAGTATCTGATCGACCTGAATGCAACGCAGGCCGCGATCAGAGCTGGCTATAAAGCAGGAAACTCACAAAGAGCCAGCGAAATAGGAAATGAATTACTCCAGAAAACTCCAGTTTCAGAAGCGATTCAGCAGGCAATGGCCGAAAGGTCAAAAAGGACAGGTATCAACCAAGACAGAGTAATCCAAGAACTGGCGCGAATAGCTTTTGTGAATCCGCAAAAAGTAATCAATTCTGAAGATGCTTCTATTCGAGCAGATGCCACAGAAGATGATTTGGCATGTATTCAGTCAGTAAAAGTTAAAACTATGGATGGTGAAAAAGGATCGTCAGTTGAAAGGGAAGTCCGATTAAATGATAAGATGAGAGCACTGGAGCTTCTTGGAAAACACCTTGGTATGTTCAAGGATAAAGTTGAGCTGGATACAGATATGGATCTCAACATCACAATTAATTACGGAGAGGACGATTCCGGATGAACATAAACGTCCAGATGAACCCAGGCTTCAAAGAAGTTGACCGCAGCCGAAAACGGTATATTGTTATGAAAGGCTCTGCCGGATCAGGAAAGAGTGTTGATACGGCGCAGAATTATATCCTGCGGCTGATGCAGGATCCGGGAAGAAATCTTCTATGCGTTCGAAAGGCGGACGTGACAAACAGGGATAGCACTTTTGCAGAATTGCAGGGTGCTATTTTTCGTATGTTTGGGGAGCAGTATAAGAGATATTGGCACATCAACAGCTCCAACATGATTATGGAGTGTAAGATCAACCGGAATCAGATCATTTTCCGTGGAGTCAATGATGAGAAACAGCGTGAAAAGCTGAAATCCATTACTTTCAAGCGTGGAAAGTTGACCGATGTGTGGATTGAAGAAGCAACGGAAATTACGCAGGCGGACTTCGAGATCATTGATGACCGTCTCCGTGGTGAACTGCCGGATGGACAGTTCTATCAGATCCGGATGACGTTCAACCCGGTATCGGCGTATCACTGGATTAAGCGTGTGTTCTTTGACCGGTCAGATCCGGATGTTCTGACACATCAGTCAACCTACGAGCAGAACCGCTTTATCGATGATGCCTACCGAAGACGTATGATGCGGCGTAAGGAAGTGGATCCAGAGGGGTATCGGGTGTATGGCCTGGGGGAATGGGGCGAGGTCGCCGGACTGATCCTCAAAAACTATGTTGTCGAAGAATTTGACTGTTCACCGGAACGATTCGATTACATGGTCAATGCACAGGATTTCGGATTCAATCACGCCAATTGCATCGGTGAGGTTGGCTTTAAGGATGGTGAGTTGTATCTATGCCGGGAACTGTACGTGTATGAGATGGACACGGACGAGATCATCCGGCTGGCGGAAGGGCAGTTCAGCAAGCGCCTGCGTATGTGGTGCGATTCTGCGGAGCCGGACCGTATCAAGATGTGGCAGAAGGCGGGATACCGCGCAAAAGGTGTGCAGAAAGAGCCGAACAGCGTGCATGCCCAGATAGACTATTTGAAACAGCACAGGATCCATATCTACCCGTCCTGCGTCAATACAATAAAAGAAATTCAGCAATGGAAGTGGAAGAAGGATGAGCATACCAACACTTATCTCGAAGAGCCAGTTCCATTTTTTGATGATGCCATGGCGATGCTTCGATACTCCATTGAGGAAGAACGCAAGGCGAAACCACGGCTGAACAGAAAGGTGAAAGGAGGGATATAGAAGTGCGAACGAATTTGTATAGGCTACCGTCGGAAGAGACGCTGACAGATGCCAAATTGAACGAATTTATCATGCGGCATTCCGGAGAGTGCGCATTTAGATACAACATGCTGCAGGAGGCCTACGAGACGGATTACCCGATCCTGCATGAGCCGTTAAAGCCCAAGTGGAAGCCGGACAACCGGATCATGGTCAACTTTGCGAAATACATCGTGGATACGATGAACGGCTTCTTCATCGGGCATCCGATCAAACTGCAGGTAGACGATGGAAACGAAGCGGTTGAGAAATATGTTGATTTTCTGGATCAGTATAATGATCAGGACGATAACAATGCCGAACTGTCCAAGATCTGCAGTATCTTCGGCAAAGGCTATGAAATGTATTACGTAGATGAGAACGGAAATATCGGTATCACCTATCTGAGCCCGCTGGATGCATTCATGATCTACGACGATTCCGTGCTGGAAAGGGAACGATATTTCGTGCGGCTGTATTACGATTCGAATCAGATCCTTCATGGAAGTGTATCGGACGAGACGAAGGTCCGCTGGTTTACAATCAAAGGAAAATTACTCTGGGATGCAGACGAGAAGATACACGGCTTCGACGGCGTTCCGGCATCGGAGTACGTAGAAAACAAGGAGCGTATGGGAATCTTCGAGCCGGTCCTTACGATGATTAATGCATACAACAAGGCGATCAGCGAGAAAGCCAATGATGTTGACTATTTCGCGGATGCCTATCTCAAGGTTCTTGGTTCCAAGCTGGAAGAAGACGATGTGGCGCATATCCGGGATGACAGAATCATTAATTTCGACGGGGACACCGAACGGTTGATTGTCGAATTTCTTCAGAAACCGGATGGTGATACCACGCAGGAGCATCTGATCGATCGTCTGGAAAAGCTCATTTTCCATATCAGCATGGTGGCCAATATCTCGGATGAGAATTTTGGCACCAGTTCCGGCATCGCCATGAAATATAAGCTGCAGGCAATGAGTAACTTGGAAAAAACGAAAGAGCGGAAATTTACCAGCGGAATGAACCGGAGGTATCGTCTGATTTTCTCAAATCCGGTCTCAGGAATGAAAAAAGATGACTGGGTGAAGATCCATCCACATTTTACACCAAATTTCCCGGCAAACCTGCAGGAAGAGGCAGAGATCGCGAAGAATCTGGAAGGTGTGGTCAGCCAGGAAACACAGCTCGGGGTGCTGTCTATTGTGGACAATGTACAGGATGAAATCAAGAAAATTGATACCGATCAGAACAAGGTGAGAGCGGATCCAGTGATGAAGCAGATGTTTGGCGGCGGTGGACAGGATGACGAGTAAGGAATACTGGCAGAAACGTGAGACGGAACATGCCAAGAAGAATAAGATGTCTGAGCAGACCTATGCAGAAGAGATCCGGAAGACCTATGCGTATATGGCGGATCAGATTCAGAAGGAAATCGATGGATTTTACGCAAAATACGCCAATGCTGAGAAGATTTCGCTGGCAGAAGCAAAGAGAAGGGTTTCCAAGCTCGATATCGAAGAGTATGGCAGGAAAGCGGCGAAATACGTCAAAGAAAAAGATTTTTCCGACCAGGCGAATGAAGAGATGCGGCTGTACAATGCAACCATGAAGATCAACCGTCTGGAACTGCTGAAAGCCAATATCGGGCTGGAAATGGTATCCGGTTTCGATGAACTGCAGAAATATTTTGACAAGACGCTGACACAGCAGACAATAGAAGAATTTCGCAGGCAGGCGGGTATTCTTGGCAATTCCGTGCAGGAAAATGGGAAAATGGCGCGGGCAATTGTCGATGCGTCATTCCATAACGCCACTTATTCCGACCGGATTTGGATGTATCAGGATATGCTGAAAGCAGAGCTGGACAAGCTGCTGAAAACAGGGCTAATCCAGGGTAAGAACCCGCGGGAGCTTGCGGTGCACCTGCAGAAACGCTTCGGTGCAAGCCGGGAGGATGCAGAGCGGCTCATGGTCACGGAGCTTGCCAGAGTCCAGACAGAAGCTCAGAAACAGTCCTATATCCGAAATGGATTCGAAGAGTATACATACGTTGCCTGCGGGAATGCAGATGTCTGCGAGCGGTGCCAGGCGTTGGACGGTAAGCATTTTAGGGTGCAGGATATGATGCCAGGGACAAATGCGCCGCCGATGCATCCGCGATGCCACTGCTCTACGGCGGCCTATGAAGACAGCACAGAGTATGAGAAATGGTTGAAATTTCTGGAGCAGGGTGGTACCACAGAAGAATGGGAAGCTTCGAAAAACAGAAAGGCGAGATACAAAGACAACGAAGGCATATTCCAAACATTGGATGGCAGATCAAAGGGGCGAGACGTTATCAAACCTCGAAATATCATGAAAGAAATGAAAAAGTCCAGCATCGGAACGGAAATGTTGGAATATCTTCAGGAAAATGATATTCAAATAAAGGTATGGTACGGAGTTGATGTCGACGAGGGACTGGACGGACTTTTCGAAGATGGTGAAATCAACATTTATGCTGATAACACCAAAACGGTTCGTGAGACAGCTATTACAGTGATTCACGAGGCCACACATGCCAAAATCAACAAGCCAAACACCAAAAATCAAGAGTTACAATGCTATATGAACGAGTACAGACATCAAAACATTGAATTGACAGAGAAAGTTGTCCAGGATATAATTAATCATATAAATGATAAATATCCGAATTTGAAATGGGAGTGATTGTTTATGACGAATACTCTGAATATGCCGCCTCATGAGAGGGTAAAACTTTTGAGAAAAGGCGAAAAAGTTCTGTGCAAGAAATGCAAAAAAGGAATTATGATTCCTGTTGGCGACCGTGAAAAAACCAATACTTTTTACTGTGATTCTTGCAAGAATCAGTTAATTATCAACTGATGATAAGGAGACAGGACAAATGGCTCAGAATGATTATTTCGTGATTGTATACCAGGTACTGAAATATCTGTATGAATGCTTGAAAAAGGGTGAAAAACCAGAAGCGTGTTACCTTACAGCATCGGCTTATAATATTCATGAGAATTATTGGCAGTATATCATTTTAAGCCTGATTACGGAAGAATATGTAAAAGGCATTGCTGTTAATCATACGAAAGATGGCGTTCTTTTAGGCGATCTGCCGGATGCCATTATCACACCAAAGGGTATTTCCTATCTGTTCGAAAATTCGTTGCTTGAAAAGGCAAAAAAGACGTTGAATGACGTAAAAGAGATGGTTCCGTTCGTATAAAACTGTTTAAGGAGTAAAAACGATAATGGCAAAGAATGACATGGAAGTAATCATGTATAAAATACTAAGGTATCTGTACGAATGCATGAAACTCGGTGTAGAACCAGAACTCGAACAGTTCGCGTGGAATTCAAAATTATTTGATATTCCGCAAAGCTATTGGTGCAAGATCATTGCAACGCTTGTAAGGAAGGGATATATTACAGGATTTGTGGTCGTTGACAAAACAAAAGACGCGCCAATGCTCCAAACAGACAGACCATTTGAGATTACGTTTGAGGGCGTACAGTTCCTGGAAGAAAACAGCCGCATGCAGAAAGCAAAAGAATATTGTACTGAAACATTCAACGTGATATTGTCTGCATTACTTGGCGCGATTATTTCATAGTTACCACTAGTCGAGAGGCCGGTGGTATTTTTATGCCCATTTAAGAAAGAGAGGATCAAAGAGTGATTGAAGTATCCGTTCGTAAGAACGAAATCAAGGTATCCGGCCATGCAATGTATGCACCGCACGGGCAGGACATTGTCTGCGCAGGCGTTTCCAGCCTCGTGCGGACGCTGATCCGCTCGATCGAGGATCTGACAAGGGATGAAATAGAATACGAAGTATCGCCCGGCTGGGTTGATATACAGTATGGGAATCTATCAGAGAGAGCAAGAACTCTGGTGGATTCCTTTTTTGTCGGCATCTATCTGATGGCCGATGAATTTCCGGAGCATGTCCGGATCGTGTAACCGATGTGACCGAAATGTCGTTAAACTATGATTCCGGAGCAACGGCACGGGGCTATTACAGAACGGGACGGGGCAGAAAGGACAGAAAAATAATGAAGTGCAAAAACAACCATTATCATTGGAGAATCCCGATGATCAACCTGCAGGTATTTGCAGACGGCGAAGGAGACGGCAGCGGAGCCGGAGACGGAAACGAGGACGGAGCTGGAGCAGGTTCTGGAGATAGCGGCAATGAGATGTCGTTTGATGATTTTCTGGGGCAGGCAGAGAATCGCGCGGAGTTCGACCGCAGAGTGCAGAAAGCGGTAAATACAGCAGTGACCAAAGCGCAGGAAAAGTGGCAGGCGCTGACTGATGATAAGCTTTCAGAGGCGGAAAAGCTGGCGAAGATGACAAAGGAAGAGAAAGCGGAGTATAAAAACCGGAAGTTGGAAAAGGAACTGGCAGATCTGAAACGGCAGAATTCGCTCTCGGAAATGTCAAAGACGGCCAGAAAGATGCTGGCAGATGAAGAAATCAACATCCCGGATGAACTTCTGGCACATCTGGTATCGGAAAGCGCTGAGGATACCAAGACGGCAGTCGAAGCTTTCACAAAGATGTACAAGGATGCAGTACAGGCTGCCGTAAAAGATGCCCTGAAAGGAAATGCCCCAAAGGGCGGATCCGGCGGAAAAGGCGCTGTGACAAAAGAACAGATTCTTGCAGTCAGCAACCCAATTGAACGGCAGCGGCTGATTGCGGAAAATATTGCATTATTTCAGTAGGAGGAAAACAGCATGCATAGAATTGGAAAATTAGGGCTGCAGGTATTTGCGGCACCGGATAACATGACAGGTCAGGAACAGATCCAGGTAAAAGCCCGCGAGATTGATTTCGTAACATCTTTCGGCAAAAACATTCAGGCGCTGCTTGATGTCCTGGGCATTATCCGAATGATCAAGAAAGATAACAATACTGTTTTAAAGACAAAAAAGGTAACAGGAACCCTGCAGTCCGGTGAGGTCGCAGAGGGCGAAGAAATCCCGTACTCTCAGTACGCTGTGGAAGAGATCCCGTTCGATACCATCAGGATCAACAAATACCGCAAGGGCGTAACCCTGGAGGCGATCGCAGAGAAAGGATACGATGCCGCAGTACAGGACACAGACGAAGAGTTTAAAAGCGATCTGCAGAACGTTGTCATTGATAAGCTGTATACACAGTTGAAGGCGGGTTCTCTGACTGATCACGAAAGTACTTGGCAGATGGCGGTTGCTATGGCGATCGGAAAAGTCAAAGACAAATTTAAAAAAATGAAAAGAACGGCTACAGGCGTAGCAGTGTGGGTGAATACACTGGATGTGTATAAATACGTTGGTGCTGCTGACATTACACTGCAGACGGCGTTCGGCTTTGAGTACATGAAGAAATTCCTGGGTGCAGAGGTTGTGTTCGTAAGCTCTGAAATCCCGGAAAACGTTGTTATCGCTACCCCGCTCAATAATATCGTCGGATATTATGTTGATCCGGGCGATTCTGAGTTCGTGAAGGCTGGCCTTAGCTACACAACGGATCCGACTACTCATTTTATCGGCTTCCATGCGCAGGGCACCTACGAGAGAGCAATTTCTGACATGTTCGCTATCATGGGCCTGCGTCTGTTCTGCGAATATCTGGATGCAATTGCTTGCATTTCCGTTGGCAGATCTGATACGCAGACACTTGGAACTCTGAATGTAACATCTGAAGCAGGAACAGAAGCTGGAAAGACGAAGATTTCCGTAAAAGAGCAGATCATGTCCATGAATAACTACTGGAAGTACAAAGATGCAGCATCTGCGACCGCGGTAAAATATGGTGATGATGTGAAAAGCTGGAGCAAATGGGATGGAGAATCCGAGATCGCATCTACCGCTGGCCATCATATCACATTGGTTGAGTGCGACCAGAACTACAAAGCAGTTCGTTCTGGCGACGTAACAGTAGCTGTGAAAAGCTGAGAAAGGGTGATGGTATATGTACAGAGTAATCGAGTATTTTACTGATTTGCAGGACGATGACCATGAATACAGAACAGGCGATATCTTCCCGCGTGAGGGGCTTAAGGTATCCGAAGCCCGACTGGCAGAGCTTGCATCTGCTGAAAATCTGCGTGGTATCCCGCTGATCGAGCTGGTGGAGCCGGAAAAGGCAGGCAAAGGGAAAAGCAAGAATAAGGCAGTAGATTCCTTGGCAGAGTAGGAGGCAGCCTATGATCGAAGATCTGAAACTGCTTCTTGGACTGGAAGATACAGACAAAAAGACAGAACAGCAGTTACAGCTGATTCTGAATGCCACAAAACAGCGGCTGAAATTTCTTCTTGGCGGTCTGGAGCCGCCGGAAGAGATGGAATACATCATATTGGATGTTTCAGTCATTCGATTCAACCGGATCGGCTCGGAAGGGCTCTCCTCTCACAGTGTTGAGGGCGAAAGCCTTTCCTGGTCAGAAAATGATTTTGCCGGGTACATGGATGATATTCAGTCCTATCTGGACAGCCAGCGGGAGGCAAGAAAGGGAAAGGTAAAGTTTCTGTGAGATATGATACACCAGTTTTCTTCCAACGGGTCCTGCCGGGCGAATATGATTCGAAAACCGGAAACTATGCTGCAGACCAGGTCACAGAGGTGCAGAAAATGGCTTCTGTGATGGATACGAGGGCAGAGATCATGCAGATCGTATACGGAGGAATCCGTCAGGGCAGCGTGACCGTACAGCTTCAAAATCATTACCAGAAGCCGTTTGACCGGATCCGGATCGGGAACACAACCTATAGAGTGGACTATACGCGGAAACTTCGCGTGAAACAGACTTTTATTCTGTCGGAGGTGGTCTGATGCCGAAAATCAAGCTGGAAGGAATGGAGAAACTGCAGGTCAAATTGAAGAAAAACGTGCAGATGAGTGATATTAAGCGGGTGGTAAAGGAAAACGGAAAAGCTTTGCAGGAGGCGTCACAGAGAAAAGCGCCAGTGGATACCGGTACACTGAAACGGAGTATTGGTCTTGAGATCCGAGATGGCGGTCTTACGGCTGAAGTGGAGCCAACAGCAGAATATGCGGCATACGTGGAGTATGGAACTCGGTACATGAGTGCACAGCCATATATGCGTCCTTCCTACACAGCGCAGAAAGAGAAGTTCAAATCCGATTTGAAAAAGCTTACGAGGTGACATCATGGACCCACAGCAGGAATTATTCAGTGCGTTGCTTCTGGAATTAAAAAAACAGTATCCAGACGGTGTGTATGACACGTTTTTACCGCCGGAAGGTACGCCATACCCGTTTATCTATCTGGCGGACAGTGACTTGAATGATCGGGCCAACAAAACGGCTGTATTCGGCACTGTAAGTCAGACAATCCACGTTTGGCACGACAATCCGCGGCAGCGCGGCACAGTTTCACAGATGCTTCTGCAGATCAAGCAGGTTTGCAGACATCTGGAACATACCGGCAACTTTTCCTGGTCCGTGCAGAGCTTAAATCAGAGAATATTGCCGGACACAACCACCAACCAGCCACTTCTTCACGGTATCGTGGAAGTGACTTTTTTATTTAGTTAGGAGAACAGCATGAGAAAAACAATTGATTTACAGTTATTCGCAGATGCGGTACGTGGTAAAAAGATCGTTTATCTGTACCGCCTTAAAAAAGATGCGGCTAAAAATGCAGCTACAGCATTAGCGTTTACGACAGAGAACGGCAGAACGACAAGCAAAGATGCCGATACCACAGAGACAAAGGATGGCACGATCCGTACCCCGGGAGCAGCCGAGGTTGAGATTACGGCAACCAGTATTCTTGCCAAGGGCGACACACTGATCGACTCTCTTGAAGATGCCATGATCAACGATGAACTGGTCGAGATCTGGGAAGCAAATCTGGATGATCCAGCATCCAGCGGAAGCAATAAATTTAAGGGAAAATACTTCCAGGGCTATGTGACGGAGGTAGAAAAGACTTCAAACGCCGAAGATATGGTGGAGGTGTCTCTTACCTTTGGTGTCAATGGAACCGGTCAGAAAGGTGATGTAACCGTAACGACCGCGCAGCAGGAAATAGCAGCTTACGTATTTACAGATACGACAAAAACAGGAGCGTAAAAATACTGAGGGCGAGAAATCGTCCTCAGTTTGAATAGTAAAGGAGAAAAATGATATGGAACTTACAATCAACGGACAGGTGTATCAGTTTAATTTTGGCATGGGATTCATGAGAGAAATGAACAAGAAAGTAAGCATGCCGGTAGACGGAGTAAAAGATGCCAAGAAGAATATTGGCCTGAGATACGCTGTGGCAGGGATCATGGACGGAGATGTAGAGGCTCTTGAGGATCTGTTACTCGTAGCGAATAAAGGGCAGAATCCGAGAGCAACTACAGAAATTCTGGATGAATATATTGATGATCCGGATACCGATATCAATCAGCTCTTCGAAGATACGATGGGTTTCTTAAAGAATGCAAATGCTACGAAGAAATGCGTCCAGAATCTCGAGAAGACGATCGAGGAAGAAAAAGCGAAGAAGTAGGTGGCGTAGCCCATGAAGAGGTGAGTTTCGAAGAACAATACCGGGAAGTTGCAATCAGCTGCTTCCGGTATCTGGGATTCACATCGTTTGAGCAGGTTGATCGTCTGACGATTGCACAGTACGAAATTATGATGGAAGCGCTGAGATATCGAATAGTAGACGACGAATACAGGGCACATCGGCAGGCCTTTCTGAATTTTGCGGCCCAAGCGCAAAAAAAATCCGGAAAGAAAACAGTGCCAGTATACAAGCGATTCCGTAATTTCTTTGACTATGAAAAAGAATTAAAAAATGTGAAGGAAAAGAAGCGCAAGAAGGGTGATCCACGATTCGCCGGAATATCCAAATTGTTAAAGAGAGGAGAGTGAACAGATGGCAGAATCTTATAGCGTAAAGGCGGTTTTATGCGCGGAAGATAAGAACTTCTCCTCAATGATGAAATCATGCAGCAGTTATGCTGAAAATCTGAAAAATACGCTTACAAGTGGAATTGGATTCGGCGCTATGGCGGCGATCGGATCCAAGGCAGTATCGGCAGTCGGAAGTGGATTAAAAAGTCTGACTACAGGAGCAATAAGCGCTGGTGCGAATTTTGAGAATGCTATGTCATCTGTAGCAGCTATTTCCGGGGCTACAGGATCTGACTTTGATCGGCTGTCTGAAAAGGCGAAACAGCTCGGAAAATCCACACAGTACACCGCAAGTGAGACAGCTTCTGCGATGGAGTACATGGCAATGGCCGGCTGGAAAACTGAGGATATGTTAAATGGAATCGAAGGCGTAATGGATCTGGCCGCTGCATCGGGAGAAGATTTGGCTGGCGTTTCCGACATCGTAACAGATGCTATGACAGCTTTCGGTTTATCGGCGGATGGCACCACCAAAATTATCAAAGATGGTTTTACAAAAGAAGTCTCCAACGCTTCACATTTTGCTGATGTTCTGGCAGCAGCTTCGGCAAATTCTAACACCAACGTTGCTATGCTGGGCGAATCTTTTAAATATGCGGCTCCCGTAGCTGGATCGTTAGGATACAGCGTAGAAGATACAGCCATTGCCCTCGGACTCATGGCGTCGTCAGGGTTGAAAAGCAGTATGGCTGGTAGCAGCCTCCGAACTATCCTGACAAATCTTGCCAAGCCAACAGATGATATCAGTGACGCAATGGATTATTTGGGCATATCCTTGCAGAATGGTGATGGCTCTATGAAGTCTCTGATGGACATTGTAACGGATTTGCGAGGTGCATTTGGACAATGTAAAATGCCAATGGATCAGTTCCAAGAGAATCTTGCAAAACTTGACGAAAAGTATGCCAATGGAGAGCTGACAGAAAAGAAGTATAATGAAGCATTAGCAGATTTAACGGAAAAGGCTTATGGAGCAGAGGGAGCGTTAAAGGCCAAATATGCTGCTACATTAGCTGGAAAAGAGGGTATGTCAGGTCTGCTTTCAATCGTGAGTGCGGCACCAGAGGATTTTGACAAGTTAACAAACGCCATTTATAACAGCGATGGTGCAGCCAAAGAAATGGCAGAAATAAAAATGGATAATCTGCAGCACGATGTCGTGAAACTGCAGTCTGCTATGGAAGGACTTGGAATTACCGCATTCAACCAGGTTGGCGGAAAAATGAGAGGTTTGGTTGGCATCGCAACTGAGGCGGTTGGAAAAATCGATGAGAAGCTTGCCAGCGGAAAAGGGATCGAAAAGGCTGTCGATAAAATAGAAGCAATGGTTGAGAAAGCAAAACCATATTGGGATATTTTCAAAACGGATGCAGTGGAAGCAGGAACAGCGCTGGGCGATGCGGCTGGGGCGATCATAGGAGATATCAAGAAACTTTCAGGTTCTTTTGGCAGCACAGAAAGTATTGAAAATTTCTCAACCATTTTGGGAAAGGTTAAAGATGGAACTGTAGCAGTTTCGGGATTTTTGGAAAAACATTCGGATGTAATTGCAAAGTTGGTGGTAACACTTCCGAAACTTTTGATTGCGTACAAAGGCTTTAAAATTGTTAAAGCTGTAGCACCGTTTGTTGGCGCATTTACGGGAGCTGTTGGAGGACTGGCAAAGGCTGGTCTTGGGAAAATTGCACCTGGCTTATTTAAAGTGTCAAAAGGGCAGGAAGCGGTTGGCAAATCAAGCGGTGGCAGTGCAAAGAAAATGGTAGCATCCGCCAAGGCCTTTATGATGATGGGTGTCGGGGTACTGGCGATTAGTGCTGGGTTCTATTTGCTTGCGCAGTCTGCAATTGCAGTAACCAACGCTGGCCCAGGGGCAATCGCTGTTTTTGGTGGTTTGATTGGTGTTGTAGTAGGACTTGCAGTTGGTATGACAAAGATGCTTTCGTCTATGTCTGGCGGGTCGAAGAAATTAACAGCGATGACACCGGCGCTTCTGGCATTGGGAGCGGCTGTATTAATGATTAGCGCAGGTTTGGCACTGCTGGCGTATTCTTCAATTCAGTTGGCGAATGCTGGTCCGCTGGCTATCGGCGTAATGGTAGGAATGGTGGTTGCACTTGGCGGCTTGATGCTGGTGGCCAAGAGTGTAGCACCAACGCTTTCGGCCGGAGCGGTTGGATTTGTCACATTTGGAGCCGCTGTATTGATTGCGGCGGCCGGAATGGGGCTGTTATCTTTATCGGCCATTAATCTTGCAAATGCTGGCCCAATGGCTATTGGCTGTATGGTTGGCATGGTTGCAGCTATCGCCCTGCTGGCAGTAGGCGCTGCCGCTCTCGGACCTGCATTGACAGCAGGAGCAGTTGGATTTATCGCATTTGGGGCTGCCATTGTTCTGGTAGCAGCAGGAGCATTGATTGCAAGCGCAGCGTTGGCTGTTGTATCCGCTGTTCTTCCTACAATTGCACAGTACGGAGCGCAGGGAGCGGTAGCAATTGCTCAGCTTGGAGCGAGTATGATTGTCTTTGGCACCGGAGCTGCTGTTGGAGGAGTTGGCGCAACCGTGCTCGGAGTTGGTCTTGCGTTGGTCGGCGTAACTGCACTGGCTGCAGCCGCAGGAGTAATTGCATTGTCTGCCGGAGCAGCGGTGCTTGGAGCTTCGCTTGTGATGGCAGGTGCAGGTTTGACGATTATGGGAGCAGCATTTCCACTTGTAGCGGCTGGCGCAAAGGCCAGTGCGGCTGGATTGACGGCATTACTTGGATCTGGTACTGCGGCCAGTGCAGTTTTTGTGATTTTGGCAGGATCTTCTGGCGCGGCAGCTGTAACAGTTGGCGTATTTGCAGCGGCAATGGTGGCCGGAGCCGCAGGAACCGGTCTTATGGTAGTTGCTCTGAAATCAGTAAATTCCAGCATGAAGTCAATTGCTGGAAATGCAAAGAGCGCAGAAAAATCGCTCACGAGCATGAAATCGAGCGTCAATGTTGTAAATTCCGGATTGGATGCATTGGGGAACAAAGCAAAAAACGCTATCAGTGCATTAATTAAGCAGTTTTCTCAGGGAGAAAGCAAGGCAAAAACTTCTGGAAAAGCGGTTGGAAATAATTTCAACAATGGCGTTTCAGCAGGAATGTCAAAGGCGGTCTCTACGGCCGGAACAATGTCAAATTCGATTGTAATTACCATGCGATCATCGGCAGGCGGTGCCTATAACAGCGGCGCATACATCGGAATGGGACTTGCAAATGGTATGGCAAGCCAGGTTGGACATGTAAGAGCAGTGGCGGCACAGCTTGCGGCGGCTGCAGAGGCGGCGATCCGGGCGAGAGCACAGATCCACAGCCCATCACGGGTGACAGATAAACTCGGCAATTATTTCGGTATCGGCTGGGTCAACGGCATTATGGATCATGTGCAGGAGGCGAGGCAGGCCGCCATGGAATTGATACAGGTTCCGGAACTTACACCTGCGCCGGAAATCGGAATGAGCCTTCGGACAGGATCTGAAGACCTGAACGACAGCTACCAGTACAGCAGTAATGGAAAATATACCATCTATGTACCCGTTAATCTGGACGGAAGAGAAATCGGAAAAGCGACCGCAACGTATACACGAGAAGAAATTGAGAAACAGGAGACAAGGGAGAACCGAAAGAAAGGCAGGAGAATGAATGTATAACTTTGTAGATACAACAGAGCGATACCCAGGGCAGAACCTGCCTTCGGAGGCTCTCATGTTTAATGGAAGTTATCTTGAGAACGTAATTCCCGGCTATCGGACACTTTATGTGTCCGGCCGGGAAATTTTGGGTACGGAGATTACAGATCTGGAAACAGGCGTGTCTGACGGTACAAAGTATCGACGAAAGCGTTATCAGCCAAGGACTATTGTGGTGGGATATCAGCTGGTAGCCGAAGATAATGCAGCTTTTCGCAGTGCTTACAACAAACTGAATGCTCTTCTGGATGCAGAACAGGCAACCCTTATTTTTGCAGATGAACCGGACAAATATTATATCGGAACAAAGCAGGGAACGAGTGAAGTGCCGGCGGGAAGAAATGCGATCACTGCGGAGCTGGAATTTTACTGCGCGGATCCATTCAAGTATTCGGTGGAAGAATTTACGGTGAATCCGACTGCGGATGACGGAAAAACGTTCATTGTGTCGTACAACGGCACTTATCGGGCCTTTCCAAAGCTTCAGGCAGTAATGCACAGTGAAAATGGAGTAGTAGGTTTTGTAAATGACTCCAAGAAAATTCTTCAGTTCGGTGATCCGGATGAGTTGAACGGAGAAACATACAAAAAAAGCGAACTGATAACAAGCTATGCTGACCAATATGTCTGGTCACAGGATGCGGCGTGGAAAGATGATACAGGGAGCAACTTCTTATACAGTAACAGCAAGACGGCTGGAAAGCTGGGTGTCATGAGCGTAGACAGCATCAAAGGTCTGTATCTGGCCAGCAGTGGATATGTAAGTCCAAACACAAACGGCTGGAATGGAGCTATGAAATCTATTGATGTGGTAGATTCCAATGGAGCAAAGGGAGCGATGCACCTCTATTGTTACATGAACAGCTGGTTTGAAACTGGTCTTATGGGGCAGACGGGCTGCCAGGCGATTGCTTTCTGCGATGCGAACGGAAAAATGATCTGCTGCCAGGAGATATACAAAACCGATACGATCGGAAACACAGCGCACATGAATATGTGGGTAGGTGGAAACAACCCGCGTATCGTCAAAACATATACTTTTGAACCTTGCCATCGAAAAGATGCAAACCCATACAGCCAAACGTATGGCGCAAGCGACATGATGAAACATGGAGAGAAAATACGTTTTTTCTGGAAGGGCAGTTATCCGGAATTTACAGTTCCAGAATTAAAAAATGTGAAAGTGGCAACAGTGAAATTGTATTTGGGACAGTGGGGAAGTCGAAATACAGGAAATCAGCTTGTCACCAGAAATTATTTCCGCGGCATCTTCGTGAGAATTGACAATGTAGAAAAATGGCGTGATATTCCGAATAAATTTTCGGTAAATCAGGTTTTGACAGCTGACTGTAGCAATGGAGAGGTCATGTTACAGGGACTTCCGAGACAGGATCTTGGTGCGTTGGGCAACGATTGGGAGAACTTTTGCCTGCAGCCTGGAATGAATCAGATCCAATGCATTGCATCGGACTGGGCAACACAGCCAACATACACAATGAAATACAGGGAGGTGTTTCTATGATTTTATATTTTGCGGACCGACATATGAATGTCCTTGGGCAGGCAAGCACAGAGCTACCGAAGGGATTGTACATTTCTGATGATCTGAAAACAGAAGAGGTGGAAGCAGGTGTTGCTACACTAGAATTTACGCTGAATTACACGGCGAGCACGCGGAATGATGCGAAACAGTATGGTTCTGTTGGCAATTATATTCTTCGGAAGAATGGCGATGAGCAGGAATTTTATACGATCATTACCAGCGAAGAAAATATTTTCAAACAGGAAGTAGAAATCTATGCCGAGGATGCCGGTATGGATCTCCTGAACGAGACAGTTGGCGAATACAAAGCAGACAAGGCATATCCAGCGAGCTACTATGTTGAAAAATTCAGCGACGATTCCGGCTTTGAAATTGGAATCAATGAGGTCAGCAATTATAACCGGAAACTGTCCTGGGAGGGTGAGACCACCGCTTCTGAGCGTATTTTGAGCGTTGCCACGCAGTTTGACGCGGAAGTTTCCTATACTTTTGAAATCGACCGGTTGAAAATCAAGCACAAATATATCAACCTGCATAAGAAGCGCGGCGTAGATCAGGGGCGAGAACTTCGGATCAACCGGGAAGTGAAAAATATCATTGTAAAAAGTTCAGTAGAAGATCTGGCTACGGCACTTTCCGTTACCGGCGGATATCCGGAAGACAGTGAAACGCCGATCAATCTGAAAGGGTATAAGTATGATGACGGCGATATATATCTGTCCGGCAGTACGATTTATTCCCGGAGCGCAGTGGCCAAATGGAGCCGGTATCTTTCCGAAAAAGGAAATGGAACCGGTCATATTGTCCAGACTTACACCTATGATACGTTAAGTCAGTCAGAGTTGTGCAATCGTGCCGTATCAAAGCTGAAAAAGATCTATGATGCAGCCGTATCCTACGAAGTGGAACTGGCGTATCTGCCGGATGGAATCAAGATCGGCGATACAGTGAACATTGTAGATGATGCCGGAGAACTGTATTTGTCTGCAAGAATCATGAAACTGGAGTCCTCCATTTGCAATGATGAGTACACGGCAACGCTGGGCGAATACAAGCTGAAATCGAGTGGAATTTCAGAAAAGATGGAGAGCCTGGCTGCACAGTTTGAAAAACTGGCAAAGAACCGGACGTTTTACACTTGGGTTGTGTTTGCTGATACGGAAACGGGCGGCGGAATATCGCTCAAATCAGCTGGAAAGACATACATGGGTATCGCATACAATCAGACGACAAAACAGCCGGTACTTACAGACCCGAGCATCTATACCTGGGTAAAGGTTGTTGGAGAGCAGGGAATTGCGGGAGAGCCCGGAAAGAATGGTCTGACTAGTTTCTTCCATGTGAGATATGCTGATGTTCCGAACCCGACAGCAAATCAGTTGCGGAAGGATACAGGAAAATATATCGGTACCTACGTGGACTATATATTGGAGGACAGTACAGATCCGACCAAGTACACCTGGCGAAAATTTCAGGGCGATGACGGAGAGGACGGCGCCGATGGAACCCCTGGAGAAAACGGTGCGAATGGTGAAACCAGTTATCTGCATATCGCTTATGCAACAAGCGCGGATGGAAAGACAGGCTTTTCGACAACCAACGCCGTCGATAAAACGTATATAGGCCAATACGTGGATTTTACCAAGGCTGACAGCACCAATCCGGCGAAGTATCATTGGAGCAAATTTCAGGGGCCGAAAGGAGATAAGGGAGATCCGGGCGAGCAAGGACTGCGCGGCCTGCAGGGCGATAAGGGTGATCAGGGAATCCAGGGACCCAAAGGCGCTGACGGAAAAGATGGAAAAACGACGTATTTTCACATCAAATATTCTGCGGTTTCGAATCCGACCTATGCGTCTCAGATGACAGAGACACCGTCAAAATATATTGGAACGTATGTGGATTTTACACAGACGGATTCGGATGATCCGAAGAAGTACAGCTGGCAGCAGCTGGAAGGTTCGCAGGGGCCACAGGGAAAACAGGGAATTTCAGGTACCAATGGAGCAGACGGGAAAACCAGTTATCTGCACATCAAATATAGTAATGACGGTGGGAAGACATTCACCGGGAACAGTGGTGAGGATATTGGCGCTTATATCGGAACATGCGTGGACTATGCAAAAGATGATCCTACAAGTGTCGGAATGTATAAGTGGGCGAAAATCAAAGGCGAGGCTGGAGCCAAAGGTGATAAGGGTGATACGGGTAAGGGGGTTAAATCGACATCTGTTGCATACCAGGTTTCAACTTCCGGAACAACAGTTCCAACTGGCACATGGTCTGGGTCTGTGCCATCTGCATCCGCGGGGCAGTATCTGTGGACACGTACAATCATCACTTACACTGACGACACAACATCCACGATATATAGTGTCGGCCGTATGGGAACCAATGGTGCAAATGGCACCAATGGAAAGAGTATTGGATCAGTAGTCAATTATTACCTGGCAACGGCATCTTCCAGCGGAGTTACAACGGCGACGAGTGGATGGACAACAGCTGTCCAGTCGGTGTCTGCGGCTAAGAAGTATCTTTGGAATTATGAGGTTGTGAAGTATACCGACGGAACCGTGGCGAGTACAACTGCGCCTTGCATCATTGGATCATACGGTGATCGGGGAAGTAAAGGGGATAAAGGTGATACCGGATCAACCGGAAATGGCATTAAAAGCATTACTGAGCACTATGCAGTCTCCACATCCAATTCGACTGTTCCTACATCGTGGTCATCCACCGTTCCGACAATGACAGAGAGCAATAAATATCTCTGGAACTACGAGACAATTACTTATACAAATGGGACAACTGTAGACACAACAAAACGAGTTATCGGTGTATATGGTAACAAAGGTGCTACAGGGGCTACTGGTTCACAGGGATATAGTCTTGTGGCAAATGTGGTTAGAGATGCCTTCACAGAGTCTCGGTGGACAACATATGGAACGATTAATCACGAAGAAACTTGGTCCAGCACATCTGGTATCCGTAACGGTTGCCGGATTGGTGATATGTTTGCAATCGTTGGAACTGCAACGGACACAAAAAATGCTCATGTTGCTTATTATCGGAGTAATACTGCATCTGGAGATCTGAAAGGTTTGTGTATAAGCCATACAATTATCCCGAGGGGTGCAACAGGAGCTACCGGCAGTAAGGGAGATAAGGGCGATACTGGTGCAAGTGGAAAAGGCGTTAAATCTACTGCAGTAACATATCAGGCAAGTTCGTCTGGAACTACGATCCCTACTGGAGTATGGTCAGCAACTCCTCCGGCGACAAGTGCGGACAAACCATATTTCTGGACTCGTACGATCATCACCTATACGGATAATACAACTTCAACTGCTTACAACGTTGGTAGTACACCGGAAGGAATTGTCGTCGGTGGGCGAAATTTGGCGACCAATACCAATAAAGGAACAACCGGATGGAGTTGGTCAATGCAAACTGGTGGCTATTCCAAAGAATCTGTATCCGAAACTGGGGTTAATACATGTAAGCTTACACGAGATTCAGTAAAACAATCCGGATGGTCTGTAATACAGTTTTCTTATATTGGACGCACAAAATGGGAGGCTGACACGAATTATACCGTATCCGTAGATGTCAAAGCAAGTGTTTCTACATCGATGAATCCAGACTTTAGACATGGTGACGGTTCAAACATGTTGATACAATCATGTAAAGCCGTAAACAACAAAACAGTTGCGAATGTATGGACAAAACTGGTATGGGTTGTAAAATCAGCAGCAACATTGCCTAGCGGAACTTCACAGAATACATATTTTACCGGAATGAACAGTAATGTTGGGGTCTCATATCAGTTTAAAAACCTTAAGATCGAAAAAGGCAATACGGCAACTGACTGGACTCCAGCACCTGAGGATTATGTGTCTTTTGTTGACGTGGAGTATTATCTTTCGACATCGCCGATTTCTCTTTCTGGAGGATCATGGTCGACGACAGCGCCAACATGGGTTAATGGAAAGTATATGTGGAGCCGTACGGTAACAACGGACGGAGCTGGTAACAGAACGTATTCGCCAAATCAAAATGGAGTTTGCATTGCAGGAGCACAGGGAGCAACCGGAGCCAAAGGTGATAAAGGAGATACTGGAGGGACTGGTGCAACCGGTAAAGGCGTTAAATCTATTGTAGAACAGTATTACAAATCAACGTCAGCAACAGCCATGTCCGGCGGATCGTGGAGCACGACTTATCCTGGATGGGAGAACAGTAAATATATTTGGACGAGATCGGTGATTACCTATACTGACAACACGACTTCAACGACAACAGCAGTTTGCGTCACGGGAAGTAAAGGAGATAAAGGTGCAACCGGTGCCAAAGGAGATAAAGGGGATAAAGGAGCAACTGGTCCTCAGGGACCACAAGGTCCTCAAGGTGTAAAAGGCGATAAAGGTCCTCAGGGAGATAAAGGTGCAACCGGCGCAACAGGTCCTCAAGGTCCACAGGGCGCTGCAGGTAAGGACGCAAATCAGGTAGTGCATACGGTAAATGGAAACGGTGAGTCAAATCTTTATGTCGAATTTGCTACAATAAAGATCACAGGTTCGTATGCAAATCAGCCAACAACATTTAAACTTGGCGGCAGAGGTTTTGAGACAACAGATGTCCAGTTTAGTTTTATCTCTGCAAATAACTCAGATCCTGGATTGGATTTTCTAAGATCTTCAGGCGAATGGTCGTTATGGATTTATAAAAAGACTACTTCAACGTGGGGCCTTATAACAAGATTAAATGAATCGTGGGGACATCTGAGAGTATTTAACTATACTCAAGGTTCTGGCCCATATACAGTGACGTGGACATCAACTAAATTAGCTTCTTTACCATCTGGTTCAATTAATGCGAATCCTTTACAAGCAGCAAAAACAGCCACCAACTTTATGCAGTTTACTGATGGGACCGGATTGGAAGTTGGTAATAAAACCAGCGGATCTTGGTCTGGCTATCGGACTAAGATTTCAGCATCAGCATTTGAGATTCTTAACCGGGCAGGAACGACACTCGCATATTATGGTGATAAGTTGATCCAGCTTGGAAAGAACGCAAAAGATGCGGTTATTGAGTTATGTGGCGGTGTCGGTAAGATTTTGGTTGAAACAAAATCCGGCAATGCGGCTCTGTCAATCCAGAGCGAATATGTAGATATTAAAGGTGTCCACGAATCTGTATTGGAGACATCAAGTTCTTCTGGAAGCTGTATAGCCGGAGCTGTTGACGATTCTTTTGTTGTAAATACTTACTCGGATGCCAACAACAAAGCAAACTTCGATATTGGTAACGGTAGCATTATTCTTGAATCAAAGAAGAAAGGTTATCAGGCAGAGGTCGAATTTTATGGCTGTGGCTGGTCTGGAGGAGTGTATACTGGAGCGTTCGCACCGACCAAGGCGTACTCCGAAAAGATTATGTTAGGAGATAGTGGAAGAGTATGGGAGCGTTTGATTGTTAAAAACTCCCCACAGGTCACATCCGATCGCCGCGCCAAAACAAACATATTTCCACTCGGTGGGAGCAAGATCAATAAGACGGATATTCATTCAGAGCTGTTCGATCGCTTAAAACCAGTTCAGTATCGGATGATTGACGGTGATGGGCGCATTTGTTATGGATTCGTCGCACAGGATGTCGTAGAAGCCATGCGAGAACTCGGAATCCGAGAAGACGAGCTGGATCTGGTACACCACGACAGGAAGAACACTGAGGATGGCTATATTGATACCTATAGTATGGTATATACCAATTTGATTGCGGTAATAACGCATGAGCTACAGCTCGAAAAAGAAAGAAGATCGAACCTTGAAATAGAGGTTGCGGATCTAAGAAGTGAACTTGAATCCATGAGAGATAATATCTCTGGAGATACAAATTAATTTTTAGGAGGGCAAAACTATGGCAGTAGAAGCAACTTACACAAAGGACATTCATTATTCTGGAATCATCACAGTTGACGGCGAGACCGTTGTGTCTATGGACGCCAATATGGATGCAAAACATCCAGACGTTCCAATTGTCAATCGCTACATCAACAACGGTAGAAAGTATCGTGCCAATAAAAAGGATATCGATGATGTTGTTGACAAATTCGAGAACGACATCTGGGATGAGTATGATAAGTACACTGCAGAGCTGGAAGAAAAGGAAAAAACTGAGTAGGGCCGGAAACGGTCCTTCTTCTGCGTTCAATAGTGGGAAAGAGAGACAGAGCAGTGAATGAAATATTAATGCAGACATATACGATAGCACTTCCAGTGCTGCTGGGCTACATCGTCTGGCTCTTAAAAAATCAGAAAAGGGATCGAGACGCGAACAGTAAGGGAACTATGTTACTACTCAGAGTCCAGCTGATTGAGTACCACAGCAAGTACACACAGCTTGGAGATATTCCATCCTATGCGTACCAGAATTTCTGCGAAATGTACGAAGCCTATCACGCGCTTGGTGGAAACGGTATGGTCACAAAGATGAAGCAGGAAATTGATGAATTACACTTAAAAAAGAAAGGTGATTGATATGGAACAGATTATGAATTATGTAAAACCGGAACTGATCATTGTAGCTATTGTCCTGTACTTCCTGGGCATGGGCCTGAAACAGGCACAGGCTGTAAAGGACAAGTATATTCCTCTGATTCTCGGCGGCGTGAGCATTGTACTGTGTGCTATCTGGGTGCTGGCTACCAGTGAGGTGTGCACCGGTCAGCAGGCGGCAATGGCCGTCTTTACGGCGGTCACGCAGGGAATCCTCGTCGCAGGGCTGAGCAACTATGTGAATCAGATTATCAAGCAGACACAGAAAACAGAGTGAGGGCGGCCAATAACCGTCCTCTTTTGCGCCGGCGCAAACCGCCTGGCAGAAGGAGAGACAATGAAGATTGATAGATCATACATCAGCAGCCAGAACACCTATCCGTACAACAACCCACAGTGTATTGTTGTACATAACACCGACAATTTTGAGCCAACTGCCAATGCCCGCGCTCATGCCAGAGCACAGCATGACGGGAATTTTTCTGGCATGTCGGCTCATTATTACGTGGATGACAGCGACACTGCCTATCAGGCCGCGCCGCACAACCTCGGATGCTGGCACGTTGGCATCAACTACGGAAACGGCAACCTGTTCGGCTCTTATGGCAACCGGAACAGCATCGGTGTGGAAATGTGCGTGCAGGCCGGGTATAATTATGAAAAAGCATTTGAGAATACTGCGGCACTGGTGCGGGAGATCATGCGGGAGACGGGGATTCCGCTGGAAAGAGTCTATCGTCATTATGACATCTGCAGCAAAAACTGCCCGTCGCAGATCATTGCAAAAGGCGACTGGACGAGATTCAAGAAGCTGATCAGCGGCGGCAGCTCAGAGTCTTCTGGAAACAATACATCTGGCGAGGAGATATATAAGCCAGGAGTTTACAAGGTCAATGACACGGAATTAAACATCCGTATCGCGCCGAATGCAGACAGTAAGATCGTCGGAGTAATCCGGGATCAGGGCAGCTATACTATCACCAAAATCCAGAATGGAAGTTGGGGAAAACTGCTTTCGGGCGCAGGATGGATCAATTGTCATACAAAATACTGTACCTACGGCGGTACAGCATCCGTTCAGAAGCCGGCCGCAAAAGCGATATCAGTTGATGGAGTATGGGGACCGGAGCTGACCCGCCGCCTGCAGGAGATCTTCGGAACCGGCGTGGACGGGAAAATCAGTAACCAGCCCACGACAAACAAGAAATACTGCGTCGGTATCACATCGGCCCAGTGGAGCAATCATCTGTCCGGCGGATCAGCTCTGATCAAGGCTATCCAGAAATGGTCGGGGGTAACTGCTGACGGATACATCGGACCACAGACCATCCGCGCGATGCAGCGCAAGCTCGGCACACAGGTTGATGGTGTGATCAGCAATCCATCCGCGATGGTACGCGCCCTGCAGGAATGGTGCAATCGCCAGTAATCGGCCAACAAAAAAGCCCCGGGGATCTCCGGGGCAAAAAGAAACGCCGCAGCTACGCGGCGAAAAGAAGTGTTCTTTTTTCTGACCATTTTGTGTGTTCTGGTCACGTGCTATGATAACATATATATAGAAGAAATGCAATAAAAAATCCCGGGCAAATTACCCGGGAAACATATTGTATCATCGAAATATTTACAGTTACAATATATCATCTGTTATTGCATTCCGGTGGACCGGATGGAGAGATGGGCGCATCCATGCGGTATCTCTCTCAGCGTTTCACAGCACCGAACCGAATTGTAGCGGGGGTGTTGAATGATGTTGGTACCGAGGAATTAGCTCATCTCGAAATGGTATCCACGATCGTTCATCAGCTTACCTGTAATCTTTCGCTGGAAGAAATTCAGAATTCCGGTTTTGCTAATTACTATGTAGACCACACAGCCGGAATCTGGCCACAGGCGGCCGGCGGAGTCCCGTTTAATTCCTGCGAATTTCAGTCGAAAGGCGATCCGTTAACAGATCTGTTCGAAGATCTCGCTGCAGAACAGAAAGCCCGGTCAACGTACGACAACATCCTTCGCTTGGTAAAAGATCCGGAGGTAGCTGATCCGATTCGTTTCCTGCGGGCACGTGAGGTTGTGCATTTCCAACGTTTTGGTGAAGCACTGCGTTCTGTACAGGACGAATTGAATTCGAAGAACTTTTATGCGTTTAATCCGTCGTTTGATGCAAAGACTTTCTGTGCGGCACCGCAGCCAGGGGCAGGTCAGGGGAATTGCTGCACAAGATAGTAAATTAAAAATCAAAGAACAGCACACCACTGGAAAATCCCATCTGAAAAACAGGTGGGATTTTTTGGGTTTACAGTAAGAAAATCTTATCCAGTCGTAAATCATTATCCCATCATAATATAGAAAAAAGACTTTCAAAAACAGAAAAGTCAGAAAGGATGTTCCATGGAAGCAATGAATTATGTAAAGCCCGAACTCATCGTCGTTGCGTTCGTGCTGTATTTTTTCGGTGTTGCTTTGCGGCAGGCGCAGGCGGTGAAGAATAAGTACATTCCGCTGATCTTAGGCGGCATCAGCATGGTGCTGTGTGCGGTTTGGGTGATGGCGACGAGTGAGATTGAGACGGCGAAGGAGGGGGCGATGGCGGTTTTTACGGCGGTCACACAGGGGATTCTGGTGGCGGGGCTGAGCAATTATGTGAATCAGATTATCAAGCAGATCCATAAGCCGGAGTGAACGGCGCTTCAAAAAATCTGTGTTATGCCGGAGCAGTCTGAACCGTCAGAAAGGGGAGAATATGAGAATTGATCGGTCGTATCTTGGCAATCAGAATACGTATGCGGAAAACAATCCCAAATGTATCGTAGTCCACAACACCGACAACTTCGCAGCAGGTGCCGATGCGCGGGCACATGCGAGAGCACAGCATGACGGGAATTTCCAGAACATTTCCGCACACTATTACGTCGATGACGGTGACACAGCCTACCAGGCGGCACCGCACAGCCGGGGGTGCTGGCATGTCGGCATTAATTACGGCGGAAAAAATCTGTTTCAGCAGTACGGCAACAAGAACAGCATCGGTGTGGAGATGTGTATGCAGGCCGGGTATAATTATGAAAAAGCATTTGAGAATACTGCGGCACTGGTGCGGGAGATCATGCGGGAGACGGGGATTCCGCTGGAAAGAGTCTATCGTCATTATGACATCTGCAGCAAATACTGTCCGAGCCAGATCATGAACCGCGGTGACTGGGACCGCATGAAGCGGATGATCGGAAGCGGTGCAGGGAGCACAGGAACGGGAACAGCAGGCAGCGGAACAGGAAAAACGTATGAGCCCGGGATCTATCAGGTGCAGACAGCGGCCCTCAACATCCGTCAGGCACCGGATGCGGACAGCAGGATTGCCGGAACGATCCGGGATCAGGGAAGCTACACGGTGACGGAAATCCAGAACACAAGCTGGGGACGGCTTCTCTCAGGGGCAGGCTGGGTCAACTGCCATACAGCGTATTGCCGTTATGCCGGTCCCGCAAAAGAAAAATCGGCAGAGACAGCAAAGTCATCCGGAAAGACAGTCGCAGAGGACGGAATCTGGGGCGAAAATCTGACGCGCCGTCTGCAGGAACTTTTCGGCACACCGCAGGATGGAAAAATCAGCAATCAGCTGGCCGTCAACCGGAAATTCTGTGATGGCATCACAGCCGCCGAGTGGGACAGTACGCCAAAAGGCGGATCGGCCCTTGTAAAAGAAATGCAGAAATGGGCATCGGCCGGCATGGACGGCTATATCGGTCCGCAGACAATCCTCGCCTGGCAGAAAAAACTCGGTACGCCGATCGACGGCACAGTAAGCAGCCCATCCGCCATGGTAAAAAAACTGCAGAAGTGGTGCAACCAGAAATAGAAAAAAGAATACTCAAAGACCCGGTTTTGTGTTATACTGGAAGATAGTTTAAAATGAACAGAAAGAAAAGAGCTTCAAAAAAGACTCGAAGTGTCAAATGTAAAATACAAAAGAGAAAAAATAAAGGTAATTTTTGCATACAGATTCATCGGGGGGAATTGCGGCTGACAGGAGAGAACAACAGCAGATGAGAAAAAAGGCAGTAAAAAATGCAGGAATGATACGAATTTATCTGAATATGGCATGGAAACTTTTGCAGAAAAACCTGCTTAGCATCGTGATATTTGAGACGGTCTACCGCCTGTTTTCCAGCCGGCTGGTTTCAAGACTCGCCAATGCGGCGATCAACTTTTCCTTAAAACAGCTCGGAACGAGTTATATGACATCGGAAAACTTCAACAAGATCATGCTGCATCCGCTGACCCTTCTGCTGATTTTTGGAATTCTGCTTGTTTTCTTTTTCTGTATGCTGTTTGAAATCTATGCTGTCATGGCGGCTCTGGAGGCCTCCTGGAAACGAAAACGGATTTCCGTTCCTGTCATGATGCTTGCCGGCGGAAGAGGAGCTGCACAGTTTGTGCGTGCCCGCCCGTGGACCTGGTTTTTTTACATGGCAGCGAGCTTCCCGTACCTTTGGCTGCACAGCAGCTACAGCGCCATCCGCAGTATGAAACTGCTTCAGGTTTCCCTGACGAAGATTTTCAATGCCTTCCCGGCATACTGGATCCCGGTGGTGCTGACGATTCTGCTTATCGCGTTCTCGTTTGTGTTTTCCTACACCATCCCGTTCCGGTGCATGATGACGGAAAAAGAGAAAAATACCCATCTGCGGGTGCGCCAGACACTGGAAAAACGCGTGCTGCGTGAGCTTGGCATCAACGTCTTTTTCCAGGTGATGATTTTTCTGATTACGTGGGTTTTGTATCTGATTTTCGGAACGGCTGTCGTTGCCTATGCAAAGCTGGTGAAAACGCCGTCTACCGTTGTCAGTACCGTCATCGTCTACGGTGACTGGGTCAAATCGACGATGAGCCTGATCGGCGGAGCGTTCGGCCTTATCGGAAGCATTACGTATCTGTATCTGATTTTTATCCGTTCCTCCCGAAAGGGCTACCAGAAGAGCCGGACAACGAAAAAGCCGAGCTCGAAGCTGGTACGCACCTTCTGTGGTCCGGTAACGGCGGTGGTTCTCACGATCGCCATGCTGGCGGGAGAAACGGTTTATCTTGTATATGCCATGCGCGCAACACGTGCAGAGGCAACGGCTTCCTCCCAGTATATTTCGGTGTCAGCGCACCGGGGCGGAGCCAGAAAAGCACCGGAAAATACGATGAGCGCGATCAAATATGCAGTGGACAGCATGTCGGATTACGCGGAGATCGATGTACAGGAGACGAGTGATGGTGAGATTGTCCTTATGCACGACACAAATCTGAAGCGGACAACCGGTCTGAATGCCAGCATCTGGACCCTGACCTACGATGAAATCAGCCAGCTCGATGCCGGTGTACGATTCAACAAAAAATTCCGCGGCGAGCAGATTCCGAAGCTGGAAGAAGTCATCGCGTACGCGAAAGGAAAAATCAACCTGAATATCGAAGTAAAATACAACGGCCACAACCAGAATATTGTCAAAAAAGTGGTGAAAATCATCGAGGACAATGACTTTGTGGATCAGTGTGTGCTGACTTCCATGAACTACAATTTCCTCAGGCAGGCAAAGAAAATCAATCCGGATATCAAGACCGGGTATACGATGAAAATGTCGTACGGAGGCCTGGAGGATATGGACGCGGCGGACTTCTTTTCTGTAAAATATACGTACATCACAGAAAGCTTTGTAGAGCATGCGCACAGTCTTGGTAAAGAAGTCTGTGCCTGGACGCTGAATTATCAGGGAGATATGCAGCGGATGGTCAACTGCGGCGTGGACAACATTATCACGGACGATCCGGAGCTGGTGCGTAAGGTTATCCTCGGAACGACCGACCGAAATCCGGGCTTTGTCAGCCTGCTTGGCTATGCACTGAAATAAATGGAGTAAAACAATGGAGGTGGAAACTTCATGGCAGAGAAAGTAAACATGCCATCCCAGAAGAAAGAAAAGAAGAAAAAGAGGAAGAAAAAACTTCCTTCGGATTTTTATGATTATAACCTGCTGGCCTGCACTATTTTGCTGGTCAGCTTCGGACTGATTATGCTGTACAGCGCGAGTGCCTACGAGGCGGCCAGTACATTCAAGGGAAATGATATGTATTATTTCACGCATCAGGCGGGGCTTTCTGCTATTGTTCTGGTGGGGATTGTGATATTGTCGAAGTTTGTAGATTATCATAGTGTATGGTTCCAGCGGATTGCAGCACTGGTATACTGGGGAAGTCTCCTTCTGATGGCGGCGGTAAGGTTTACGCCGCTTGGTTATGAAGCCTACGGGGCGAGAAGATGGCTCCGGATCGGCGGTGTCAGTCTTCAGCCTGCGGAGATTGGAAAGCTGGGGCTGATTCTGTATTTGCCATACATTATCCTGAAGATGGGAAAAAATATGCGTACCATCCGCGCAAAAGCAATTGTCCTCGGACTTGGCGTGCTGCAGGCGCTGGCTGCGTGGATTCTGACGGACAACCTGAGTACCGCCATTATTCTGGGACTCATCGCCTGCGTCATTTTGTTTCTGGCGGACCCGGAGGTAAAATTTTATGCGCGTGTGATTCCGGGCGCGGCGGTAATTGGCGTTTTTGCGATTATCATTTTAAAAAATAATCTGCAGATCTTTGAAAGAATAGGCGGTGACTTCCGGTCGAACCGTATCTATGAATGGCTTTCCGGAGGCAGCTATCAGATTCTGCAGGGACTTTATGCGATTGGATCCGGTGGATTTCTCGGAAAAGGACTTGGCAACAGTACGCAGAAGATTACAACAATTCCGGAAGCACAGAACGATATGATCTTCTCGATCATCTGCGAGGAGCTTGGAATATTTGGCGCGATTCTTGTATTGCTGCTGTTTGGCTACCTGCTGTACCGTCTGTTTGTGGTTGCACAGAATGCGCCGGACGCGTATGGAATGCTGATGGTGAGCGGCGTTTTTGCACATATTTCCATTCAGGTTATTCTGAACCTGTGCGTTGTTCTGAAACTGATGCCGGCAACGGGAATTACCCTTCCATTTATCAGTTACGGAGGAACATCGGTGCTCTTTATCCTGACGGAAATCGGCATTGCCCTGTGCGTCTCCCGCTTTATTGTGTTCCAGGATGGAAAGAGCGGAGAAGGAGAGGCACAGGTGGAAGAACAGTAAAAGTAGAAAAATCTATTGACAAATGCCGGAATAACAGATACACTTTTTTCGAAAGAAATACTGGCTGCCGGGTAGAGGCAGGAAGGAGCAGAACAATGTTAGAAAAGATAAAAGAAATTTTAGTAGAACAGCTCAACTGTGATGCAGACAGCATCAACGAAGATACCTCTTTTAAAGATGACCTGGGTGCAGATTCCCTGGATCTCTACGAGATGGTTATGGCATTAGAAGACGAGTACGGAATTGAAATCGACACCGACGAACTGACAGACCTTTCTACCGTCGGCGACTTTATGGAATATTTGAAACAGCACGGCGTAGAGGTCTGAAAAAGAGCATTGCCGCTGGCAAAAGTGGAAGGATGGTGCAGCTCGGAAGAAACGCCGGGCTGTTTTCCATTCTAAATAAATGGTGGAAGGGAACAGACAAAAGGATTGTTCCAGAAAAACCAGAAATCAGGAGAAAAGAAAAATGAGCAATGTAAAAACAAGATTTGCACCGAGCCCGACAGGCCGGATGCATGTAGGAAATCTGCGTACTGCCCTGTATGCGTATCTGATCGCAAAACACGATGACGGAACCTTTATGCTCCGTATCGAGGATACCGACCAGGAGCGTTTCCAGGAAGGCGCACTTGATATCATCTACCGTACCTTAAAAGAGACCGGCCTGGTACACGACGAGGGACCGGACAAAGACGGCGGCTGCGGCCCGTACGTACAGAGCGAGCGTAATGCAGCAGGTCTGTACCTGAAATACGCAAAACAGCTGGTAGAGCAGGGTGACGCTTATTACTGCTTCTGTGACGCAGAGCGCCTGAGCCAGTGCAAGCGTAACGTAGGCGGAAAAGAAATCTCGATCTACGACAAACACTGCCTTGGTCTTTCCAAAGAGGAAGTAGAGGCCAATCTGGCAGCCGGCAAACCGTACGTCATCCGTTTCAATATGCCGACCGAAGGAACCACAACCTTCCACGATGAGATCTACGGAGACATCACCGTAAACAACGAGGAGCTGGAAGACCTGATCCTGATCAAATCCGACGGATATCCGACCTACAACTTCGCAAACGTCATCGACGACCATCTGATGGGTGTAACCCACGTTGTCCGCGGTAATGAGTATCTGTCCTCATCCCCGAAATACAACCGTATTTACGAGGCATTCGGCTGGGAAGTTCCGGTTTACGTACACTGTCCGCTGATCACCAACGAGGAGCATCAGAAGCTGTCCAAACGCTGCGGCCATTCTTCTTATGAAGACCTGATCGATCAGGGCTTCTTAAAAGATGCCATTGTCAACTTCGTAGCCCTTCTTGGATGGAGCCCGGAAGGAAACCGCGAGATCTATTCTCTCGAGGAGCTGGTAAAAATCTTCGATTACCACCACATCAGCAAATCTCCGGCCGTTTTCGATATGACAAAACTCCGCTGGATGAACGGCGAGTACATGAAGGCAATGGACGACGAGAAGTTCTATGAGATGGCGCTTCCGTATATCCAGAAGACAATCCACCGTCCGCTCGATTTTAAGAAAATTGCAGCCATGGTAAAAACAAGAATCGAAGTATTCCCGGATATTGCAGACCTCATCGACTTCTTCGAGGAAGTTCCGGAATACGACGCTTCGATGTACACTCACAAAAAGATGAAGACAAACGAGGAGACCTCCCTTGCACTTCTTCAGGAAGTAAAACCGCTGCTGGCAGCGCAGGAAGATTTCAGCAATGATGCTCTCTTTGAGATGCTCAGCGCATTCGGAAAAGAAAAAGGATACAAGACCGGTTATATTATGTGGCCGATCCGTACCGCTCTTTCCGGAAAACAGATGACACCGGCCGGCGCAACGGAAATCCTTGAGGTTCTGGGAAAAGAGGAGTCTCTTGCCCGCATCGACAAAGCGATTGAGAAATTATCCAAATGATATATAATAATTCACAGAAAAAAGCGGTGATGCATACCACCGGCCCCATGATGGTCCTTGCCGGACCGGGGTCGGGGAAAACCGCAGTGATTACGGGGCGGACCTGCCAGCTTGTAACGAGCGGCATTTCCGCCTCTCGTATTCTTGTCGTAACATTTACGCGTGCGGCGGCAAAAGAGATGAAGGAGCGGTATTTGAAGGCGATGGGAAAGACGAGTACCCAGGTCACCTTTGGAACGTTCCACGGGGTATTCTACGCGATTCTGCGCCATACGTATCGCATGTCCGGCAACAATATTTTAAGCGAGGAAGAGAAAAAGCGGCTGATGCGCGAGCTGGTCAACCACTATGCCAGAGACCTGGAGGAAGAGGATCTCGAGGAAAATCTGGCGCGCGAAATCGGCACTGTGAAGAACAATCAGATCCCGCTGGAACATTACTATTCCGCCTGTATGCCGCAGGAAAAGTTCCGCGAAATCTATGAGGCGTATGAGAAATGGCGGAAGGAGAACAAAAAACTCGATTTCGACGATCTGATGGTGCAGTGCAAACGTCTCTTTCTGGAGCGGCCGGAGGTCCTTCGCGCCTGGCAGCAGAAATTTCAGTATATCCTGATTGACGAGTTTCAGGACATCAGCCCCGTGCAGTATGAGATTGTGCGGATGCTGGCGCTGCCGGAAAATAACCTCTTTATTGTCGGGGATGACGATCAGTCGATTTATCAGTTCCGCGGGGCCAAGCCGGAGATCATGCTGAATTTTCCGAAAGATTACCCGGGCGCGGCGCAGGTAGTGCTCGATAAAAATTACCGTAGTACGGAATTTATCGTGAAGCGGTCCCAATGCCTGATCCACCACAACAAAAAGCGGTATGAAAAGGCGATTTCCACCAACAACGAGAAAGGCGCTCCGGTTGCAATCCGGGGATATAAGAACCCGCGCGAGGAGATGCGTGCCGTTGCCGAGGAGCTGCGGGAGGCGGAGAAAAACGGCTGTCCGTATGAAGAGATGGCGCTTTTGTTCCGCACGAATCTTGGCTGCCGGACAGCAATAGAGGAACTGATGGAAGCACAGATCCCGTTCCAGATGCGGGATGCCCTGCCGGATCTCTATGACCACTGGATTGCGAAAGATCTGCTGACGTATCTGAATCTTGCGATGGGAAGCCGGAAGCGCGGCGAGTTTTTAAAGATTGCCAACCGCCCGAACCGTTATCTGTCGCGGGATGCCTTTGAGGAGGCGACTGTTTCGTTCGATGCACTTCTGGAATATTACGAAGAAAAAGACTGGATGTGCCAGCGGATCCGCAAACTGGAGCAGGATATCACGACACTGACGCATTTATCGCCGTTCGGCGCGGTCAATTACATCCGCTATGCGATCGGCTATGAACAGTATGTGAAGGAATATGTTGCATACCGCCATCTGAAAGAGGATGATCTGATTTCCGTTTTGGACGAGCTGCAGGAGGCGGCAAAGAGCCAGAAAAGCATCGAGGGCTGGTTTGCACATATTGAGGAATACCAGCAGAAGATGAAGGAAAAACAGAAGCAGCGCGCAGAGAGTGCGGAAGGAGTTATGGTTTCCACCCTGCACAGCGTCAAGGGACTCGAGTACGACAAGGTCTATCTTCTTGACGTCAACGAGGGCGTAATGCCGTATCAGAAAGCAGTCCTTGCGGAGGCGATCGAGGAGGAGCGGCGGATGTTCTACGTCGGAATGACGCGCGCCCGGAAAGAGCTGACGCTCTGTTATGTGGAGGAACGGTTTGAAAAGAAAGTCGAGCCGTCCCGGTTCCTGGACGAGGTGATCCAGTAAATTTGTACTGTTGTGAAAGATGTTGAAAATAAATTTACTAATTGATAAAATTTTAACAAATAATACATTGACAAAGTTTTAACAATGAAGTATAGTAATACCTGTAAGCGGGAACAATAAGATGACCGCAAAGCGAGGAGGAAAAACATTATGAAAATTTTATTTTACGATACCCAGAGCTACGACAGAGAATCTTTCGACCGAACCAAAGAGCAGTTTCCAGAAATTGAAGTGGAATATTTAAAAACCGGCCTTGCTGCAAGAACCGCTTCCCTGGCAAAGGGCTACGATGCCGTGTGCGCCTTCGTAAACTCCGATGTCGGAACAAAAACCGTAGAAGCACTGCATGAGGCAGGCGTCAAGCTGATCCTGATGCGCTGCGCAGGCTTCAACAACGTAGATTTAAAGACAGCTGCAAAATACGGCATTGATGTACGCCGTGTACCGGGTTACTCCCCGGAGGCTGTAGCTGAGCATGCGATGACACTGGCCATGACGGTCAACCGCCACATGCACAAAGCATATACGAAAGTAAGAGAAAACGACTTCAGCCTGGGCGGACTGATGGGATTTAACTTCTATCAGAAGACCGCCGGAATCGTCGGAACCGGAAAAATCGGTGCGGCTATGGCAAGAATCTGCCGCGGTTTCGGCATGAAAGTCATTGCTTACGATGTATACCAGAATGAATCCTTAAAAGATTTTGTTACGTACGTAACTCTTGATGAACTGCTGGCACAGAGTGATCTGATCTCCCTGCACTGCCCGCTGATGGACAGCACATACCACATGATCAACCGCGAGAGCATCAAAAAGATGAAAGACGGCGTGATCCTGGTCAATACGTCCCGCGGAGGTCTGGTAAAGACAGACGACCTGATCGAGGGAATCCGTGCAAGAAAATTCTTCGGCGTCGGCCTTGACGTATACGAGGAGGAAACCCCGAACGTATTCGAGGACCGTTCCGATGAGATTCTGGAGCACTCCACCACAGCACGTCTCCTGTCCTTCCCGAACGTTATGATCACTTCACATCAGGGATTCTTCACCGAGGAAGCACTGCGTGCGATTGCAGAGACCACACTGCAGAATGCGCTGGATTTCGAGGCAGGAAAAGAGACCCCGAACATTGTCCGTGCATAATGGAAATCCACTAGAAAACAGTTATCTTATAAGAGAACAAGAGACAACCCATTTTCGGCGGGTTGTCTCTTTTAAATTATGAGAAAATAGTGTATGATGGTAGATAGCAGAAAAAACGGCCAGAGAAAAACACTGGCCGGATACAAAAGGAGAGCAGGATTTTATGGACTGTAAAGAAGCAGAAAAATTAATACAGCCATACGTGCAGGGAAATATGCCGGAGAAAGAGATGGAACCGTTTATTTCCCATATCCGGAAATGCCATACATGCCACGAGGAACTGGAGACATATTTTATTGTGAACCGTGCGATGGCATATTTTGAGGATGACGCGCCCGATTCCTACAATCTGACAGGACTTCTGGAACGCGATCTGGAGAAAAAAGAGGAAGAAGCGAGACACCGCCGGTACAAAGATACGTTTTTCCGGGTGCTGATGCTGATTCTCGTTCTGTTTCTGGTGCTCCTGGCTTTGCACTATTTTGAAGTGATAGAATTACCCTGGCTGAAAGGATTATTATGAGTGATAAAATCGTATTACTGGACGGACACAGTATTCTGAACCGGGCTTTTTACGGCGTACCGGATCTGTCCAATGCAGAAGGACTGCACACGAACGCCGTATATGGATTCCTGAATATTCTGTTTAAAATTCTCGATGAGGAGCAGCCGCAGTATCTTGCCGTGGCGTTTGACCTCCATGCACCGACATTCCGCCACAAAATGTATGACCAGTACAAGGGAACGAGAAAGCCGATGCCGCAGGAATTGCGCGAACAGGTCCCGGTGATCCAGGAAGTGCTCGCAGCAATGGACATTGAGATTGTCACAAAAGAGGGCTATGAGGCGGATGATATCTTAGGAACGCTCGGCCGCAAATGCGAGGCGGAAGGGATGGAAGTTACGATCGTATCCGGAGACCGCGACCTGCTGCAGCTTGCAACGGACCACATTCTGATCCGGATTCCAAAGACCGTAAAGCGTGTGACGACGATTGAAAATTACCACACGGCAGAGGTGTTGGAAAAATACAGTCTTCTCCCGAAACAGATCATCGATCTGAAAGCGCTGATGGGCGATACCGCAGACAATATCCCGGGTCTGCCGGGTGTCGGCGAGAAAACCGCGACGAAAATCCTGCTGCAGTACGAGACACTGGAAAATGCGCATGCACATTTCGAGGAGATCAAACCGAACAAGGCAAAAGAGGCGATGCGTGATCATTATGATCTGGCGGAATTAAGCAAAAAACTTGCAACGATTGATACCGATGCGCCGGTGGAGCTCGACCGTGAAAAAGCGGCACTCTCGAATTTTTATACACCAAAAGCGTATGAGATGTTCAAACGTCTGGAGTTTAAAAACCTGCTGGGCCGCTTCGAGGAGACGAATGCAGAACCAGAGGATGCCGTCTTTCTGCGCACCGTAACGGATTTTTCCGAGGCGGAAGAACTCTTTGGAACCATCGCGAAGGAGGAGAAGGCAGGAGCCGCTCTTCTGACAGAAGAAACCCCGAAGGACGGACCGATGGCAGATCGGAGCCGTTCACTTGTCGGTATGGCAGTTGCGTATGGAAGCGGAGAGCCGGATGTTGTTTACTTCCCAGCAGAAGGTTTCCTGACCGGAGATTATTTAAAAGAAAAATTGACTGAGCTGCAGAAGCAGATTCCGGTTTTCTGCGTCATGGACGGAAAAGAATTTCTGAAGGATATGCCGGACGCCGATGAAGCCCATCTGTTTGATGCCGGAATTGCCGCGTATTTATTAAATCCATTGAAATCACAGTATTCGTACGATGATATCGTAAAAGAGTACGTACACCGCTATGTGCCGGCAGTGGAAGAGATCTTCGGCGGAAGCAAGATTCCGGCCGCAGGAAAGATGACGCCGGAACAGCAGGAGTCGTATGCAGGTCATCAGGCGTATGCTGTATTTGCCGCACAGGAAAACATGGAAAAGCTGCTGAAGGAGCAGGGCATGTGGGATCTGTACCGGAATGTGGAGATTCCGCTGGTGTTTACGCTCCGTCAGATGGAAGCGGATGGAATCGCCGCAGAAAAAGAAGCACTTTCCGTTTACGGAGCTGATCTGGCGGAGCGGATCGGAGAGCTGGAGGCACAGATCTACGAGGAGGCTGGCGAGGAGTTTAACATCAATTCCCCGAAGCAGCTCGGCGTGATTCTGTTTGAAAAGCTGCAGCTTCCGGGCGGCAAAAAGACCAAGACGGGTTATTCCACCGCCGCCGATGTGCTCGAAAAGCTCGCACCGGATCACAAACTCGTTGCCGATATTCTGGAGTACCGCCAGCTTGCCAAACTGAAATCGACGTACGCCGACGGTCTGCAGGCCGTGATCGGGAAAGATGGAAGAATCCATTCGACATTTAACCAGACCATCACCGCGACCGGCCGCATCAGCAGTACCGATCCGAATCTGCAGAACATTCCGGTGCGGATGGAGCTTGGCCGTCTGATCCGGAAAGCCTTCGTGCCAAAGCCTGGCTGTGTCTTTCTGGATGCCGACTATTCCCAGATTGAGCTCCGCGTGCTGGCCCATATGTCGGGCGATGAAAACCTGATCGAGGCGTACCGCGAGGCGGAGGATATCCACCGCATGACGGCATCGAAAGTGTTCCATGTGCCGCTTGAAGAGGTAACACCGCTGCAGAGAAGAAATGCGAAGGCGGTCAACTTCGGTATCGTATACGGCATCAGTTCGTTCGGTCTGGGCCAGGATCTCGGCATCAGCCGGAAAGAGGCAGAGGCCTATATCCAGCAGTATTTCGAGACGTATCCGGGTATCCATGAGTTTTTGAACCGCTGCGTGGAGGATGCCAAAGAGAAAGGCTATTCCGTGACGATGTTCGGACGCAGACGGCCGATGCCGGAGCTGAAATCGAGCAACTTTATGCAGCGGTCATTCGGCGAGCGCGTTGCGATGAATGCGCCGATCCAGGGAACGGCGGCGGATATTATTAAAATAGCGATGATCCGCGTGGCGAAACGGCTGAAAGAGGAGCAGTTAAAGACCAGACTTCTTCTTCAGGTACACGATGAGCTGCTGCTGGAAGTGCCGGAAGACGAGCTCGAAAAGGCAGAACAGATCCTGGAAGAGGAGATGACCGGGGCAGCACATCTGGCTGTCAAACTCGAGATCGATATGCACACAGGAAACAACTGGTACGAGGCGAAATAGCGCACTCATACCAGGAGCGAAAGGATACAAAAGAATGAAAGTTTTTGGAATTACAGGCGGCGTGGGCGCCGGAAAAAGCGAAGTGCTCACGTACCTTGGACAGAATTATGATGCAACGGTGATCCAGGCGGACGAGGCAGGTTACCTTGTGATGCTGCCGGGCGGCGAATGCTATGGAGAGATTGTGAAGCTGTTCGGCAGACAGATCACCACAGAGACCGGCGAACTTGACCGGAAACGGATTGCTGAGATCGTTTTTCAGGACGAAGAAAAGTTAAAAGCCCTGAATGCGATCGTTCATCCGGCGGTAAAACGGTATATCAAAAAAGCCATTGCAGCTGCGGAAAAAGCAGGGACGGAATACGTCTTTGTGGAGGCCGCACTCTTAATCGAAGAAAAATATGATGAAATTTGTGATGAACTGTGGTATATTTATGCGGATGAAGAAGTCCGGAAGGAGCGATTGATCGAAGGACGCGGCTATTCCGAGAAGAAAGTACGCGAAATCATGGCAAATCAGCTTTCCGAGGATGAATTCAGCAGCCACTGCGATTTTGAAATCGACAACAGCGGCGATTTTGAGGAAACAAAAAAACAGTTAGACCATAGGATGAAAAAATATGAAACTTTGTAGTATTGCAAGTGGTTCGAGCGGAAACTGCATTTTCGCGGGAAGCGAGACCACAAGCCTTCTGATCGATGCGGGCATCAGCGGAAAGCGCGTGGAGGCGGGACTGGCTGTTCTCGACCGCAGCGCGAAGGAGCTGGACGGCATTCTCGTGACACATGAGCATTCCGATCATATCCAGGGCCTTGGCGTGCTGGCGCGCCGGTATGGTATTCCGATTTACGCAACGGATGGAACAATTCAGGCGATGCAGCAGACGAAGAGCCTTGGAAAGTTTCCGGAGGGGATTTTTCACACGATTCACGCGGATGACACGTTTACACTGGGAGACATCGCCGTACATCCGTTTACGATCTCCCACGATGCGGCAGAGCCGGTCGGCTACCGCATGGAATCCGGCGGGAAATCGATTGCGATTGCGACGGATCTTGGCGTTTACAGCGATTACACGGTTCAGAATCTGACCGGGCTGGATGCCGTTTTGTTAGAGGCAAATCACGACGAGAACATGCTTGCGGTCGGACCGTACCCGTATCCGTTAAAACAGCGGATCGCCGGGGCAAAAGGCCATTTATCGAACCTGGCGGCAGGCCATCTCCTCTGCGAGATTCTGCACGACAATCTGCAGGAAGTGCTGCTCGGCCATCTGAGCAAGGAAAATAATTATGAGGCACTGGCCTTTGAAACCGTGGCCTGCGAGGTCACAACGGGTGATAATCCGTATCACTCGGGTGATTTTCATCTCGCTGTCGCTAAAAGAAGTGAAGTATCACCGTTAATTGAGGTTTAAATATACATTTTTAGAGCTACATACCATGTTTTTCGCAAGGCCGCCATTACCGGTTTTTCCGGGGCTTTGACATAAAACCAGAAAAAGGAGAATGGAAACATGAAGAAGACAATTATCACTGTCGTAGGCAAGGACACCGTGGGCATTATCGCAAAGGTATGTAATTATCTGGCAGAGAACCAGGTAAACATCGAAGACATTTCTCAGACGATTGTGCAGGGATATTTCAACATGATGATGGTAACGGACGTCTCCAAGAGCGAGAAATCCAACGCAGAGCTTGCAAAAGATCTGGAGAAGCTTGGAAGTTCCATCGGCGTTGTCATCCGCTGCCAGCATGAAGATATTTTCAATATGATGCACCGTATCTAAAGCGAAGGAGAAAAACGACATGATAAATCTGTTTGAAGTAAAGGAAACGAACGAGATGATCGAAAAAGAGAATCTGGACGTTCGTACCATTACCCTTGGAATCAGTCTTATGGACTGTATCGACTCCAATCTTGACAAGCTGAACCGCAAAATCTACGACAAAATCACGACGACTGCCAGAAATCTGGTTTCCGTAGGTGAGGAGATCGAGGGCGAGTTCGGTATTCCGATTGTAAACAAGAGAATTTCCGTTACCCCGATTGCCTTAGTCGGCGCAGCAGCCTGCAGAACGCCGGAGGATTTCGTGACGATTGCACAGACTCTGGACCGTGCGGCAAAAGAAGTCGGCGTCAATTTCCTCGGCGGCTATTCCGCTCTGGTAAGCAAAGGTATGACGACAGCAGATGAGCTTCTGATCCGTTCTATCCCGAAGGCACTGGCTGTGACGGATTTTGTCTGCAGCTCCATCAACCTTGGCTCCACTAAAACCGGTATCAACATGGATGCTGTCAAACTGATGGGTGAGATCATCAAGAAGACGGCGGAGGCAAGCAAAGAGAACAACTGCCTTGGATGCGCAAAACTCGTTGTTTTCTGCAATGCACCGGACGACAACCCGTTCATGGCAGGCGCTTTCCACGGCGTAACCGAGGCGGATGCCATCATCAATGTCGGCGTTTCCGGCCCTGGTGTTGTCAAACATGCTCTGGAAAAAGTACGCGGCGAGAACTTTGAGGTACTCTGCGAGACGATCAAGAAGACCGCATTTAAGGTAACGCGTGTCGGCCAGCTCGTTGCACAGGAGGCTTCCAAGCGGCTGAACATTCCGTTTGGTATCATTGACCTTTCCCTGGCACCGACTCCGGCGATCGGAGATTCCGTTGCGGATATCCTTGAGGAGATCGGCCTCGAGCACGCAGGTGCACCGGGAACGACAGCGGCGCTGGCGCTTCTGAACGATCAGGTGAAAAAGGGCGGTGTTATGGCATCTTCCTATGTCGGCGGTCTCTCCGGCGCATTCATCCCGGTTTCTGAGGATCAGGGTATGATCAACGCAGTCAACGACGGCGCACTGACCATTGAAAAACTCGAGGCAATGACCTGTGTCTGCTCCGTAGGTCTTGATATGATCGCCATCCCGGGAGACACGAAAGCATCGACCATCTCCGGAATCATCGCAGATGAGCTTGCCATCGGTATGGTCAACCAGAAAACAACGGCAGTCCGCCTGATCCCGGTCATCGGAAAAGGCGTGGGCGAGACCGTAGAATTCGGCGGCCTCCTCGGCTATGCACCGATCATGCCGGTCAACAACTTCTCCTGCGAGGCATTCGTCAACAGAACAGGAAGAATCCCGGCACCGATTCATTCGTTTAAAAACTAAAGAGAAAGCTGAAAAGCCGGCAGTGATCCTGAATGGAAAGGATCGCTGCCGGCTTTTTTACCATCTGCGCAAATAAAAATAGTAATTTTAAGGAATGTATAGTATGATATATTACATACTGATAATTTTACTTGCAACCCATAAAAAGTGTAAGAAAAAATGAATTATTACGGGGAACTTCAGCGATAGCAGCCGTTGTTCTAGCAATACCTCTGCGGATGTGCATGTGAAGGCCGCCATAGAAAACACAAAGTATTATTTGAACAAAAACGGCAAAATGCAGACTGGCTGGCAGAAGATCGGTGGAAAATGGTATTACATGGATAAGAACGGAGCGCTGCAGGAATCTAAATGGATCAGCGGAATTTATTATGTAAAAGTCGATGGGCAGTCCGTTCGTCTGATGAAAGACCGGAAAGCTTTCCTTCCTCCCGGTAAATCGCACGGATCGGGTTCATGATGAGGTACAAAACAGACTGTTTCCTCAGATCTTTCGGTATGACCTCCAGTGCCTCATGGAACTTGCGCCTGTAATGTACCCAGCACCCTGCGATCTTCAGATCTTCTTTCTCCTTTTCAAGGGTATGATAGACCTGATATCCGTCTGTCACACAGATGCCCGAATAGTCTTTCAGGAATTCCCGCGGATGGGAAGCATTGCGTGTCTTCTGGTATTCATACAGGATGATCTGTTTTTCTGGGTACATAAAACCGGAACGGTATACCCACATCCAGCTCTTGCTGCCGGCAGGCCGACCGTCTTTATTGACGAGGACGGGCGTTTCATCTGCCTGGATCACATGATACTGGTACAATAACCTGTGAAGATAGTCATACATGACTGCGAGATAACTTTCCCCCAGACGGATCATCCAGTTAGCCATGTTCTGGCGGGTGATCGCAAGTCCATAGCGCTCAAACTCCTTTTCCAGACGGTAAAGCGGCACGGCATTGACATACTTGCCGTTGATAACGGCCGCTGCAAGGGATGGTGAGACAAGGCTGCCACGGAGCAGGTTCTTCGGATGTGGTGCTTTGACCATGTGTTCATCGGTTTTACTGGCATAAACGCCGATATGATGTTCCTCTACTTCGACTTTTGCCGGTACAAAGCGGTAACATCTGGATATGGCATCTGGAAGCTGTTTCCATCCTTTTTCGCCGAATTCTGACGTCAGCTCCTCTTCCGTCATGTAATGGTCGATGCGCTGCACCGGAATACCGGACAGATCCTCATTCTTTTTACCTGTCTGTTTTTTCTTTTTGGATGCCCTTATCTCCAGATCATCCGGTTCGGGTGCAGTCAGGTCACAGACAGCTTCTGCTTCGTTGAAAAAGACGATCTTCCCATCCACTTCCATAAAACGGATCTGACCGGGATCAGTCATCTTTTCACTGGATCTGCCGAACCTGCTCTTATTGGACAGCACGATCTGTTCCATCATCAGCTGCATCTTATCATTGAGGGCCTGTGTCTGTTTTGTCAGTTCCTCCATCTGGTCCTGAAGACCGAGAAACAGCTGGATCAGCAGCTCCTTATCCAGTTTATTCAGTTGTTCTTCTGTATACTTAAACGCCATAACCGGAACTCCCTGTCTCTTTATATACTGGTTCTGATTATAGCAGATTTCCTGCATGGCCGCCACTCACGGTTCAATTCCCTTTCGGCATTATGACGGTGGATAATACATCTGAAGGAACGTTATCTTACGGTTTCCCGGATGTTTTATCCACAGCATCCGCAATTCCTGTTCAGAGCAAAGTAACCGCCAAATAATGATGCGGTCAGATATAAAATTACCCCAGCCCTTTGCGAGTTGGAGTAATTCACTATAATTCACATGCGATTTTTGATAGATTGGAGTTTTTCACTCCAAGGTGCAAGCTCTGCGAGCTGATCATCGGTCATCTCTTTCGTTGGTCGATGGTCCAGCAGAAATTTCAGATATCCGTAAACATTCAGTTCATGCGCCTTTGCCATCTCAACCATTGTATAAACTACAGCACTGGCATTGGCTCCTTCTACAGAATCACTGAACAGCCAGTTCTTCCGGCCGACTGCAAATGGACGGATCGCGTTCTCGCTGAGATTGTTTGTGAAGCTGCAGCGGCCATCCTCCAGATAAATCTCTGCTGTTTTCCTCCGGTTAAGGACATAATTCACAGCTTTATCCATGCGGGTATTCCGGACTGGCTTTTGCTGCTCAAGCCACGACCAGAAAGCCTCCAGAACAGGTTTTTCCTTCTCGAGACGCAGCTGCTTACGCTTTTCATAATCACCGGGATATTTTTTGTTAATGGAATCCTCTATGGCAAACAGGCGGTTACAGTACTGGACTCCCTGTACTGCTGGCTGGCTGTAATCATACTGTTTCCCTTTGGGAACGGCATCGATAAAGTACCGGCGGATATGTGCCCAGCAGGAACACCGTTTGATATCCGGCAGACTGTTGTAGCCCTGATAACCATCCGTTTCCAGATACCCATGATAGCCTTTCAGGAACTCCTTTGCATGGCTGCCGCTCCTGGTTGGAGAATAGCCATATAAAATAATGGCAGGAAGACCGTCTTCGCCGCTGCGGAACAACCACATAAAAGATTGTGTCTGTGCCCGGCGTTCTTCTTCCTTCAGTACCTGGACTCGGGTCTCATCTGCCATTGCGAAGCTGCGCTTCAGCAGTTCCCGGTGGAAGTAATCATACATTGGCTGAAAGTAATTCCTGGAGCAATAGATGATCCAGTTGGCAAGTGTTGTCCTGCTGATCTGGGCACCATACTGTTTCCAGTCTTTCTCCTGACGATAAAGGGGAAGTCCATTGGCGTACTTCTGATACATCGTCCATGCAACGGTGGATGCGGTTGCCGGGCCTTTTCCTACCAGGGCCTGCGGAACCTGAGACTTTACGATCACAGGCTTTTCCGTGTCTCCCAATCCCTCCTTACAGGACGGACATCCATAACTCTGGCTGTAGTATTCGATCACTTTGCATGTGGCCGGGATGAATTCCAGCTCACGGCGGACATACTCTTCGCCGATCAGAACCATCTGCGTACCGCAGACCGGACAGACCTGATCTTCATCCGGAAGAGGGATGACTACTTTTTCAACCTTCAGGCCTTTAAAAAGATCCTCATGGGTTGCTTTCTTCTTGCGAGTATGCTCCCGGATCACGGTCTCTTCTTCCAACAGGGAAGGATCCTGTTCCACTTCCGCTTCATCAAAAAGGTGCTGCTGTCCTGGAATGTCATCGGTTCTTCTTTCGCTGGAAGAACCGAAAAGCTTTTTGGTAAGATAGTCCACCTGTTCCTGAAGGGCTTTTTCGTGGCTGGTTTTTTCGTCAATAACAAGGCGGAGAGATCTGATCAGTTCCGTCTGTTCCGAGACCATTGTTTTCAGTTGTGTTATGGTGTCCTTCAGCTCTCGCAGCTGGATGTCTTTTGCACTGGAAGCCATCGTTCTCTCCTTGGATTTGATACCTCTATTATACCAGAAATACAGCCATTCCTAAAGGAAAACAAGTGCTGAAAAATGCTGAATTTATAAGGAAATCTGCCATTTTTCTGTGCAGGATTTTTACCGGGATCCAGATACTTTTTTACTCTGCTTTGAGTGCTTTTGGTTGGTCGATATCAATTCCTGACATCAGCCAGTCGAACTCCCGCCAGGAAAGATTCCGGACTTCCGACTGCTTCCTTGGCCATTGATAGCCGCCCCGGACAGACAACCGTTTATAGATCAGGACAAAACCATCCGGTTCACGGAACAGAGCTTTGATCCTGTCCCGTCTTCTTCCACAGAACAGGAAGAGCGCACTGGATGTCGGATCCATCTTAAGCTGGTCTTCGATAATGGCACAGAGACCATCAATCGATTTGCGCATATCTGTATAGCCGCAGACAATGTAGATTTTTTCGAGGCCGGAGATATCACCTAACATGAGGTCTCCCGGATCAGGCGGAGTGTCCTGGTGAGCAGGACAGGATCGGCATCATTGCTGATGCGGATTGTCACATCATTCATGGACACTTCAATCGTATGTGAATTGTCAAGGTTCGTTTGGTGCATCTGCGATGCTATATGCTGTTCCGGAAGGTGATCCGAAACAATGTCAATGGGAACCACGTCCTGCTTTGAGCGAGGAATCTCACAATGACCATAATTCGGTGCTGGGATCTGATCCGCTGCTGCTTTCCTGCAGCGGCTGACCCAGTTATAAAAAGTGCTTACTGCGATGTCGTTTTCACGGCACCAGTCAGCATCTGTCATACCGCTTTGGCGGCATTCATTGATAAGCCTGAGCTGTTCCGCCATCGGAACACGGGCTTTGCGAGTAGTTGCCATAACCTATCCTCCGTAATTGTAGTGAAATAGTCTAAATATCTTTCGCCTACAATTATAGAGGAAATCAGAGTGTTAGAAAATCCGCAGGAATATTTGGCGCTTACAGAGCAAAAACAGCTTTGGCCGGCCTTTTGTGGATAAATACAGAATGCCTGCAGTTATCCACTGACAGGATAGGTTTTGTACTTTTTTAATTTCAGCATTCTGCACAAACTACATGAGATCCGGTATTTTAGCAACTTCCGTGATCGGATGCCTTGCTACGACTTCAAGTCCCTGCATCAGCATCCTGTACTGGTCATCTGTGATGGCCATTGCTTCATCTGCCGACCTTGGCCACCGGAAAGAACCGTTATCCAGCCTTTTGTACATGAGAAGGAAACCATCGCCTTCCCACAAAAGGGCCTTGATCCTGCTGTTTTTTCTTCCGCAGAACAGAAAAAGTGTATTTTTATCATAAGGGTCAAGTTCAAACTGAAAGCGTACAATAGAAGCCAATC
>OLSL01000102.1_pt1 | contig 86072 bp, 91 predicted proteins | sample 1672511 | NCBI WGS metagenome assembly OLSL01 (sample SAMEA3136694, study PRJEB25190) | human gut metagenome | biome: human gut; feature: human-associated habitat; material: faeces | place: Austria | collected 2013
CCAAAGCCGACCGCGCTGCTGTCTTTGCCGAAGAGCTTGACCGTCGAGCCGTCACCCTGTACCCTATAATGCCGTCCGTATCGCGGTGAAAGATGATAGCCGTTGAGTCGCACGACCGGCTTTGGATTTCCCTGGCCATACGGAGCAAAACGATTGAGTTCCGCTATCGCGCGGTCAAGGTCTCCCTCTTCGATTTCAATATCGTACATGGTGTCCGTTTCCTCTGTAACTGTCATGCCGAGATCTCGGTAAGCCCTGCACAAAGCACGGGAGAGGCTGTCGATGTTCTCTTCTGCGACGGAAAGCCCTGCGGCTTCCGCATGCCCGCCGTATGTGACCAGTTCATCCTTTGCGCAATCGAGCAGCGCCTTCAGGTTTACGCCGCCATAGGATCGGCCTGATCCTTTCAGGACGCCCGGCTCCCTGCTCCTGGCCAGCACGATAACGGGCCGCCGCATTTCCTCTGCGAGCTGTCCCGCAATGATGCCGGCGACTCCCTGATGAATGGAATCAGGAGCTGCGTCTGACGGTTGAATGAGGATGACATCATCGCCAACCAGGCAGTTTTCCGCAATGAGCAGTTTTGCCTCCTCAAGTCCGGTCCGCACGAGTTCCTTGCGCCTGTCGTTGCAGTCGATCAGCTGATTGATACGCTCTTCCAGATACTCTGCGGACTGTGTTTCTGCGGCAAGCAGATTGAACGGCAGAAGCGCACCTTTGTCGTACAGCCTGCCCGGCGCATTGATGGCCGGGCCGATCTTGAAACCGATCGTCTCTTCCGTGACCCGTTCAATCAGCATGAGTTCCGTCAGCTTTTCCGTGTTGCGGAATATATCCTGTGTGTTCATGAGTTCAACGCCTTCGCGTACGATATTGCGGTTATCACCGATCAACGGCATGACATCCGCAATCGTGCCGATTGCCGCCAGAATGCAGCATTGGTGCCTGAGTTTTTCGCTCATAACGCCGGACGCAAGCGCCAGCCTGTACGCCAGACCAGCGCCGCAGTAATCGACGAATTTGCCGCCGGTTACATGCGGGTCTACTACAACATCCGCTTCGGGCAGTTGACCGGATTCGTGCGGCAGATGGTGATCCAGCACGACAACCCGCAGGCCCTTCTCTTTTGCCTGTTTGATGGGTTCAAACGCGGCAATGCCGTTGTCCACGGTGATGACAAGGCCGGAATCTATTTCTTCTGTCATTGATTCCGACATGCCATACCCTTCGGAAAACCGCCTGGGCAGCCGTACCCTTATTTTTTCATGCCGAAATCCGTACCGGATCAGCCGGTACAGAAGTGCGGACGCCGTAATGCCGTCTGCGTCATAGTCGCCTATGACTGTAATTTGTTCGTTCTTTTTTACAGCTTGCGCCAGGTGTTCAAGCGCGGCGTCCAATCCCGTAATGGGCGGTGATTTTTCCGGCTGAAGCAGTTCCTGGATTGTCAGACCGCTGTTTTGAAGCACAGCCTGTTCGATTGTAGCTGCGCTTCCACGTTTTTTCCATTCCATAAAACGTCATTCCTTTCATTGAGAATCGTTTAAAACTTAATAAGGTGTGTGCATATCTCCAAGCGTCAGGAAAATGTTCTATTTGTAGTATGCGAAAAAATGTCTCTCTACAGAAAGCGGGCGGAGTGGCCGCCCGCTTAATTGAAATGTATCAGGATTTGCCTTTGGATGTGGTTGGTTTTATCGGGCCAGTTTTTCAATATACCGGCAGACGATCGACTGGCCATGCCTGCGCCTCGGCTCTGTCTGGTCCTCGCGCACATAGGTGGACACATGCCCGATCACGCACACACGGTCGCCCGCCTCAATTTCAGCCAGCCGCTCGCAGTTCTTGCCGAAACAGGTTACGCTCGGCTGATAGGCCCTGTTGTTGATGCGCGTAACAATGCTCATATAACCGATCGGCTTCCTGTCGTCGATCTTTTCGGGCCGGAACACGCGCGTAACCTCGCCCATGAGCAGAGCTTCGGAAAAATCATTGGGATACGGTCCTCTCTGCGTGTCCAGCCCAAACTTTTCATCGAAGAGCCGCTTCGTAGGCATAATCTCGACGCCGATGAACGGCTGGTCCACATTTCTGCCCATGATCGCTTTAACGACTACACTGTCGCCCTTTGCAAAGTTCTCTTCCACATAATCCGCCATGTCGCCGTACCAGTAAATGCCCGGAAAATCCGTGGCTTCAACGCCCTGCCGGTTGATGGCGATGGCGGTCGATAGCCACTGACGTTCCGGCGGCGCATACTTGGCGCCGATCCTACCTCTCACCGTGAGCACATTGATGTCTTTGATTTCTGCCATAAGATTCTTCCTCCTCAGTTTAATTGTTCGCGTACGCCCATGATTTTTCATGCGAACTTGATAAAGGTAGTATGAAAGAATTGAGGTGTAAAAAACACAAAAAGGAGCAACGAATTTCGTCGCTCCTTTTCCTTCAATGCGCAACCGCGCTTACAGCTCAATCACAGCGATTTCCTTATGTGATTTGAGTGTGTTGACTGCCTGTGCGTGGTTTACAGCTCCGAGCAGGATATGGTCGTAGCTTTTAAGCACTTCTTCGGATGTGAGCAGTTTGATCATGGATTCAAACGCTTCAGCATCGAGTTTATCCAGATCGTCCATCATAAGAACCCTGTATCCGGTCAGCTCGTTCAGCATGTCCAGGATCAGAAACGCCACAAACAACTGCTCGCCGGCCGACGCGGACGCCACATCGATGAACTGCATCGACGGATTGGTCCGGTATTGCAGATGCACGCCATTGTTTATCGCAATATTGAGCGCAAAACCGCTGCGCAGCTTTTCGCTTTTGGCGTTGCAGAATGCCACAAGGGGCGCCAGCGCACACTCCATCACCTTTTCGCGGATACCCTTCTTGGGATTCAGCACATCAAGGAGCTGCTCGATCACTTCCAGCCGGTTAGAGACCTCTTTGACCTTCAGCTCGCTTTCGTGTGCCTGCTCCATTTTGACAATCAGCGCTTTTTGCCGGTTGAGCTCTTCCTTTTCTTTGGCGTATTTGGCTGGGGATTCCGGTTCAGCGGGTTTTTCCGGCACATCGGGAAGATGGTCCTTTAAGAAGGTGTACTTCTGGTAAAGCATAACCTTCTGCTGATAGGCCGTTTCCTCTTCCTTGAGCTGCTTCTGCTTGGCTTCCAGCAATGCAGCGCGTGTTTTCAGCTCGCTCAGCTCCCGTTCGATTGCGGCGATTTCTTCCTGCGCCGCGCGTACGGTTTCGGAGATTTCTTCCTTTACCGCGCTTTTGTCGGTCTTGCAGACAAGTTTGTCGCTGAGCGGACAGTAGGGAGTGTCGAGCGCTTTGAGCGTCTTTTCGAGCGTCTCCACGTTCTTTTTTAATACCAAAAGCGTGCTGCTTCTGCTGTTGATCCTGTCCTGTACTTCCTGCATCTGCTTTTCCAGCTGCTCTTTTGCGCCAGGCTCAGGGGCTTTTGCCGTAATTTCCTTGATCTTTTGCGCCAGCTTTACCATTTCTTCATTGGCCTTCTGACGCTTGACGCAGGCGGCCCGATAAGCGTCAACCTGCGATTGCTGTGCCTTCACCCTCGCCTCCTGCGCCAAGATTTCGTTCAGGCGCTTTTCAATGGCTGCAGCGTTCATGGCCGGCATTTCGCCTGTATAGGCGGCGCGTGCTTTTTCTGCCGCAAGCGTCTGTTTGAGCGTTGTGCGAGCCGTAAAGAAGAACGCATATGCCTCGTTCAGATCCTCCAGCCCAATCGGAGCGGGAGCTTCGGGCAGTACCATTTCAAGCTCGGTTTCGGCTTCCTTTGATACTGCGCAAAGGGATTTGAGTTTTGTCAGGTCAATGGATACCGGGATTGTGCCGGAATTGACCAGAAACTCGCTCAGTTCGCCCGCTTTCATGGACATGAGCAGTTTGGAGGATGTCATGACCTTTGCCGTCATGGGCTTGACCTTAAAGGCGTCCTCCATCAGCTCATTGACGCTTTTTGCCGTTGTCGATGAACCGTTCAGCCTGACGCTTGTGCCTTTTTCCGTAATCTTTCGAACAAGGCTTCCAATGGGTTTGATGTCGCCCTCTACGACAGCCTGCGTCTTTCCGTCCTGAATGGGATTTTCGGGGGCTTCTCCGGTCAGAAGATAACGAAACGCTTCCATCCATGAGGTTTTTCCCGTGCCGTTGCTGCCAACAAAAGCAGTGATTTGGCCGGGACAGAATGTGGAATTTGAAATGTTTTTAAAGTCCTGTATTTTGATTTGGTCAATGCGCATTGAATGGTACTCCTTTCGTCATAAATATAAGTCTGAACATAGTATGCCGAAATCTGAACCATCACAAAAAGGAGGCGCATATGGCCTCCTTTCTTTTTGCGATACGGGACTACTTTTCTGCCAGTATCTTGTATGCTTGATTCTCCTGCTGGCGCATGTTCTGCAGGTATTCCTGATAATCCTTTCCATCCGCCGCGCAGTTGAATTCATCGAGTGTCACGCCGTTATGTGCGATTTTCTTCTGCAGCAGGTCGGCGTTTTCCTGTTTGGGCTTATGGGAGCGGTGCAGCAAGCGGGTCAGTTTCGCTGTCCATCGCCGCTTCTTTTCCTTCTGCGCATTTGTTTGTGTGGGCTGCTCCGCCCTTTTTTCCCTGTTTTTACAGTGCAGCAAACCCGCATATAACCCAGCCAGCACGCCGGCCAGCAATGCGAAAAAGAACGCTATCCAGATAAACATACACTTGTCCTCCTTTACAGCAACAGTGCAAGCGCTTCCTCTATTTCGGCGCTTCCAGAAATATCTTCAGCGACAGTCTGCGCTATGGGGTTCTCCATTGATTCCGGTATAAAGCCGTCAATATTCATATCCTCGCTTGCAAGATCATTTCCTTTACCCAAACCCTGCCCGCCTATCTCTTCGGCGGATACCGGGTCAATATCGGAACCGGTCTCTATTTCCGGCACATTGCTGCGGTCAACATCGTTCAAAAACTGATCCGTTTCATGCGCCACATCGTTGATCAGATTTTCTATAGCGCCGTCTGCATCCAGGCCGTCCACATTATCGCCCGTATGCAGATCGACAATTCCGGTTTCCTCGCCGAACCCAAGAGGTTGTTCGCCGATGGAAATAATGCCTTCAAATACCTCCCTGTTCTCTATGCTTTCAGCAAGCGAGCTGTCAAAGGCGTCCGATATCGCATTGGATTCCTCTGCTGACAACGCGCCAAATCCGTCCAAAAAGGATTCAAACAGATCATTCAGCGGAACGGAGAACAGGTCGTGGATATCAAACATCAGATCTACGATACCGTCGATTTTTTCCACCGCATCTTCCGGCAAAAACTTTTCGGCGAGGTCATGCAGGATCTCTTTCGGGTCGATGCCTCTGATGGTTTCCAGAACATCGATAAATTCCGCTTTGTCATCGATGAAATCCCGTATGGTATCGACAATGCGGTCGATCTCTCCCTTATGCGCATCCTGCCCGGCTTCGGCCGTGTCCCCTTTTTCTACATCGGAACCCGCGCGCTCCTCTCCCGCCACATCAGCATCCGGCGCATCATGTCCGTCCGCGTCATCGCTGTTGCGGTCGATGTTATCCGTATCAGGCTCGCTTTCTCCCTTTTCCTGTCCGGCTTCGATCAACGCTTCTTCCTCATCCGCTGCGGCGCCAACATCCGCTATTTTTTCTTCTTCCGGATCGTCCCTGTCTTTTTTGCCTGCCTCAATCATTGCCGGGTCTTCCCCGGCGTCTTCCATATCGACAGCGCCTTCCTCTGATTCGGCCGGAGCGCTGTCATCCTGCTCAGATTTTGCGTCGTCCTTTGTGCCGGTCTCAACATCATCGCCGCGCTGGTCTTCATCATTCCGATCCACATCCTGACCCGGCCGTTCTTCATGGTCGTCTTTTCCGGCAGGGTCGTGGTCCGGTTCCATTTCTGTCTTATCCGAATCCTTTTCCACTTCCTGACCGTTCGGATTGATCTCCATGACCTGCTCATACCTGGCGTTTGTATCCGCGCCCACATATTCCACATTTTCAGCGCGGCCAGCGGCCATGGATTCGCCTGTCGCGGCGCGGGAGAACCTGGAGTCAATATCCGAACGGCTGGCGGCGTCCTTTGCGGCGTCAATGTAATCCTTATATTTCTCGACATTATCCAGCCTGGTTTGCGCTTTTTCGAGCCCGGCTTCCAGTCCTTTCCGCACATCGGAAATTTCGCTTATCGCCTTTTCCCTGTCGAGATCAGACATCTTGCCGGTTTCGACCTTCTGTTCCTGCGCATCCAGGTTTTTCAGCTGTTCCTTGATACTGCCGATATCGCCCCTGATTGATTCGGCAAGGCTGCCAAGACGCTGGGATTCACCGTCCCACTGTGCCTCGATCCTGCCGGCAAACGCCTCTTTGCAGCGGATTTCGATCTCTGCCTTATATTGGTCGAGCGTCAGCCCGCGATCCGCTGCCGTTTCGGTCATACGCGATACGAGCGACTCGTTCCGATGCGTTACATCCATGTCCGGAAAGCTTTTGGCAACGCTGTCCGGGTGATAGATCTTGCTTGCCTCCACCTTGCCGAACGGATTGACAAGATAGAAATTTTTTTCAAACTCAACCGTGCGCATTTCAGGGATGCGCTGCACTCGTGAACTCCCCCAGCTCTCCATACCGATGCGCGGGGCAAACTCAATGAGCGGCTTTGTATTCCACACCGTCCGGTCCTCGCGCGAAAACCGCTTATCCGTATCGCCGGCCGTGTTGGCGCCCATAAACTGCCCGTATTCCGGATGCCCCATCGAACGGGCCGCATCTGCCTCCGAGCGGTCTACGCCACTTGCGTATCCGTTGTCATGCGCGCCGATATCGTCTTTGACCCCCATATCGCGCGCATTTCGGTCTTCCTGATAGCGATCGACATCCGGAGCGTTATCCTGTTCTTTTTTGCTGTCGTATTTGTCGATCAGGCGCAGGAGCAGCGATTCATAAATATTGGTATTCAAAAACCGCATGACGGACATGGCAAAATCTGCCCTTGATACGGGCTTGCCATCGATGGGAACGCCCGCTTTCATGGCATAGTATTTTTCCTTCATGTCATAGTATGTGAAGAAGGTGTCGCGGTAATATGGAAACTGCTCGCTCTTTTTCTGGCGCGCTTCATCCATTTTTTCGATATACCGTTCCCGCATCGGGTCGTCTGCCGCCGTGTCCTGCTTTTCTGTATCGTCTCGTTCGGCTTTCTGCTCTTTGGCCCAATCGCGGATGATTTGAGACACCTCATCTGCCGGCCGGCCATCGTCCTTGGCCTCCTTTGCCTGATTGCAGACATCGAGGAATTTCTGATACTCTTCAGCGGACAGCGCTTCTTTCAGAATCTCCTCTATTTCTTTTGCCCCGTCTTCGCCCAGCACATCCTTGACAAACAGTTCGACGGTATCCGAATCGATCCGGTCCGGATTCTCGCCGGCCGCCTGTTCGCTGGTAACATCGGGTTCTTCCCGCATATCCGTATCGTCAGGCTCGTCCGGCTCGGCGGCAAAATCGATCGCAGGCCCGTCCGTCGGGTCCGGGTCGTATTCTTCCGGCGGTTCAAACGGCCGTTCCATACTGTGACTCAGATCGACCTCATCCATGCCGGGATCTTCTTCCGCCTCAAAACCGCCGACTACGAATTCGACGCCCTGTTCCAGCGCATCGCCGAGTGACACATCCGGCACCTCGATCTCGCGGCTTTTCATGGGGTCCACATCTGTTACCTGTTCCGCCTGATCCTGCGGCACGCCAAGCTCAAGCAATACCGTTCTGGAACCGTATGCTTCGATAATGCTGGAAATTCCTTTGTACGGGTCCGCTTCCGGATTCATGTAATCCCACAGCGCGAACAGCGTTCTTTCGGGGTCCTGCGCTTCCCATGCGCTGCGCACATCCGCATAAGACTCCGGATTGATGGCTTCAAGCCGCTCCCACAGGGCAGGATTGCCGGCCGTCCAAGCGCTGGTCTGATTGATGTCGCTCATATCTGTTCCTCCTTATAGAGATAGTATGAAGAATTATGTATGCCTACAAAAAAAGCCCCGTGCAAAGAGCCGAAAGCACTCAGAACAGAGCGGCTGCTTTGGCAAATGCACATTATTTTTATGAAATATAATGTGCCGTTGTTCATTCTGTTCTGTTTTATCCCACAAAAATGCGCCCCGTATTGGAGCGCTACAGAGATATTTGTTTTAGTCTTCTATCATCATTGCATGTATCTGCTGGCCGCCTTGCTGCAGCAGCAGATAGTGGCCAGCAGTAAGGGCTGTATCGTCCTTTTGCGCTTCCCGGCAGTTCCACAGCGCCCGCTCCATGTCCAAATCGGCCATCAGCATGCCGGGCGTTACCGTCCCGTTTTCGTCGCTGTACCAGAATCCGCTTGCGCCGCTGCCGCAGGCGCCGTACACGCAGTATCGAAGCGTGCCGTCCGCAGACTCGAAGCAGAAGATATTCTGGTCGTTTGCTCCGGCGGAATAGGGCGCAGGGAACGCTGTTTTTGCGGCATCGTGCGCTTCCCTGCTGGTCTCTTTTATGACGGGGCTGCCCGGCGTATCGTTTTCAGCGGGTTCGGTTATGACGATTTTGTAGGTGGGCGCCTTGCCGTCCGCATACAGATACTGCTCGGCGCCTTCCGCTTCCCTGTCTTCGGCGCACTCCAGCCCGCAGGCAAAGAACCCAGTCTTTGCATCTGCAAACACCCCGTTTTCGAACCGTTCCTGCCTTGCGTATACGCGAAGCTGCGTGATTCCCTCCGTATCCACAAACGCATAGACCTGTTCGCTGACGCCCGGAATGGATACGGGCACATAGAACTCCGGAATCTCCGCGTTTTCCGGCACGCTTGCCGCGATGGGCTCTGCGTAGGATTCCTCGCCTTTTACCACATCGATGGTGCCGTTTTCCGGACTGCCGCCGCTGTTTTGGCCGCAGCCTGCCAATGCAATCAGCGTCAATGCGGCCAGCATGACCGCGATTACCTTGTTTTTCACAAACACGTCCTCCTTTTTATCGGCATTTCCGCGCCATGACAATCAGCCTTCCGCCCCGCCCTGCCGAGCGGTCGCATGTCGATAGCGTGAGAATCTTGTCGCTTGCGTTGACCGTCATATCGGCCTCATAGTACGACAGAGACTGTACAAGCAAAATCCAGTCCTCAAACTCATCCGGCGTACCAAACTGGTAGGTCATATAGTCGAGCTCACTGACGCCCGCCTGCAGGTTGATGACCGCAAAGACTTTCCACCAGCCATGATCTTCGTACACCGTGTCAAACTGGATGAACCGGTGCGCCCGGTAATACTCTTCATCCTTGTAGTTGAGCAGCAGGCCGAACATGGTTGTCTGTCCGTAGCCCATATTGTGCCCGTACAGCACGGTATTATCATCCAGATATTCGGCGTCGTTGTTCATGTCCATGAAAATGGCGCCCGACCCGCTGCGCCGGCCGGTAAAGCTTTTGTTGAGGTAGGTATGATTGTCGTCCGCCTGTACGACCGGATAGCTGAGTTCGGTGTTAGGAATACAGATCCAGCCGACCGTATCCCCGTTTGTCTCCAGCAGCGACGGAAAATCCGCTTCCAGGTACGGCTTCTCGGGCATATCCACATCCTCTATTGGCGCTTCCGGTACGGGCAGCGCGCTTGCGTCACCGTCATCCTCCACGACGATGCTTGCATAGGCGCCTTCCATAGCCGCGTTTTCATCCTGTTCCCGCATCGCGTTTTTGTATTCCACGATGAAATATGCGCCGGACAACAGCCCGATTAAAAGCAGCAGAGCGATTCCAAAGAGCGCAAACTTTTTTCTTCTCATGCAATTCTCCTGATATGGGAAAGGGGCGCGGAGCCCCCTTCCCGATCCTCTATGTGTCGTTACTTGTTATCCCCGCCGGTCAGGAGCCGTTTGCGGTTCCAGAGCACGAACAGGACGGCCGCGCCGGAGACCGCTGCGACAGACACGACCAGCGCCCACACCGGGAACGCGTCCCTGCCGGTTGCAGGGCTGTCGCCGGGCTGCGGAGGCACCTTTACGCCGACGGACTGCGCGATGTCGTTGATGTCCTCGTGCGAGGCGATGGTCTCGCCGTCATATTCGAGGTATTCGTACACCACGAGCGTCTTGCCCTCCACCGCGTTCGAATCGAAGGTGTAGAGCACCTCCACCGTCCCGTCACTTTCGGTCGGCGTGAAGAGGGTGCTGCCCCGGACTTCCTTGCCGTCGATCACGATCGGCCGGCCGGTCGCCTTGTCCATCAGGATTCCGTGGACCGTGTACTCCCGCCCAACGGTGAGGTTCGTATACGATACCACATCGACAATGGAGGCTTTCTCGGACAGCCCGATCTTCTTGGCGCCGTCGGAGCCCGTCGCACTGGTCTTGAGGGCGATGCCGCCGAACTCCACGGTCTGTCCTTCGTCATGGATGTCGGCATGCGCCGCGACCTCCTTGCCGTTGCGATACAGCCGCTCAAACACGACCACTTCCGTGCCCTGCAGCGCGCTGGCGTCGAAGGTGAACCGCATTTCGACCGTACCGTCGCTCTCCTGCGGCACAAAGGTGATCTCAGAGCGGACCTCCTCGCCATTCACCACGAGCGGTTTTTCCGTCGATTTGTCCATCAGCTCGCCCTTGACCGTATACTCGCGGCCGGGGATCAACCCTGTGTAGGTAATGATATCGACGACCGTGACCTCTTTCTCCGGCTCAATGAGCTTTTCGCCCTCTTCGCCGGTTGCAGTGGTCTCCAGCTCGTACCGGACAAACCGCACCGTCTGCCCTTCATCGTTGATGTCGGCATGGGCGGCAACCTCGCGGCCGGCAAAGTTCAGCGTCGCGAACACGACGACATCCTTGCCGTACAGTTCAGAAGCATCGAGCCGGTACTGCATTTCCACCCAGCCGGACGGCTTTTTGACGATGAAGGACACCTGCGATTCAACCGTCTGGCCGTCCACCGTGATGGGTTCGCCGGTCGCCTTGTCCATCAGGATTCCTTCGATCGTATACAGCTGGTTGACCAGGAGATTGTCAAACGACACGATATCCGTGAGGATGACATCCCTGCTCACTTCCACTTCCTTCTCTCCGTTTTTATCGGTTGCGGTCGTCTCCAGCGTGGGCGTCAGGAAAGTGACCGTCTGTCCCTCATCCTCGATATCCGCGTGCGCGGCGACCTCCACAACGCCTTCGTACAGCCGCTCGAACACAACGACGGATTCGCCGCTTAGCAGGCTGGAGTCGAAGGTGAAGCGCATGTTCACGCTGCCGGTCGTAGCGAGCGCCTTGAACTCGGTCTCGGCGGTGATGGGATTACCGTCCGCGTCCAGGAGCGGTTCGCCCGTGGACTTGAGCATCAGAACGCCCTTGAGCGTATAAGTCGTTCCGGGCGTCAGCTCGTTGTAGTACACCGTGTCCTCGATGACCGTGGTGGCCGAGGTGTGCGCCGTACGGTCCAGCGTCTCCATGTCCTTGGCCGTCGTCGAGATCTCCGGCACCGGGATGTAATCGTCCGTCAGCGTCCCGAGATCGACCAGCACGCTGTTGCGGTACACCGACACGGTGAACTTGAGCAGTTCCATGCCCTCATTCGCCTCGCAGGGCAGCTCCTCAAGGGTATACCGGCCATACGGCAGCGCGCCCTTGCTGTCGTCGAGCGCATCCATATCGCCGAACCACACGCCGTCCAGTGGGGATTCGCCGCGATTCGTATTCTGCGAATGCGGGTTCCAGCTCGACGCCGTGCTGAACTGGCCGTTTTCATCCGTCATCAGCACATGGCTCTCGCCCGTCGCATTGAGCGTCAGGCGGAACGGGACGTTAGCAAGACGGTTGAGCGAGCCGTCCGCTACCTTGACGCCCATCAGGTCGCCGCGAATGACATCGTTGCGGATCGCCTCGTTCTCGCCGGTCATATCGACGATCACGCCATCCTCGCGGATACTGAAGACCCTGCTGAGCTCGCCTTCGGGCAGGTATCCGGTCGGACTGGTCTGCTCGCGGATCTCATAGGTGCCGTACGGCAGCAGATCCGCGCTGGTCGTGGCCGTGTAATCCGCGCCGGTCGTCAGCGTATGGACGATCTCGCCGTTTTCATACAGCTCGCCGTCCACGAGCACCGGATGCTGACTGCGGTTGTAGATGGCGAACACGGCGCCAGAGAGCGTCGCGTCGCCCTGCGGCTCCAGCTTGCCCGTCTCGTTGTCGCGCTTGGCAACCTTGACGCCGCCACGGATGACCTCGTTGCGAATCGCGTGGTCCGCATCCGTCAGATCGACGATCACGCCGTTTTCCTCAATGGAGAAAGTGCGCTTTACAACGCCGTCGCCCGTGTACCCGGTCGGCGGGGTCCGCTCTACGATTTCGTAATCGCCGTACGGGAGCAGGTTGTGGGCCGTAGCTGCCGTGCCGTCTTCGCCCGTTGTCAGTGTGCAGACGACCGTATCTTTGGCGTACGATTTGCCGCCCACCGTAACCGCGCCGTCATTGCGGTTATAGATATCAAACACCGCGCCAGAGAGCGTTGCGTTGCCCTGCGGCGTGTCTGAGCCGGTCTCGTGGTCCAGCTTGGCAACCTTGACCCCGCCGCGAATGACCTGTTCGCGCACAACGGGCTCGTTGTACACATTGAGGTCCTCCATGCCGCTCGTATCGCTCGGCACTTGCCTGAAATACACGGTGTTGTCGATCAGATAACCGTCCGGGCCCTTGGTTTCCTGGATGGTCAACACGCCGGCGGGGACAACGGCTTCTCCATTAAGAGCAACATATAATGAATCTCCACCAACTTTATATTTTTCTTGCAAACGGACAAACCCTCTATCATCTGTTTCAAATATCCATGTTTTAGTTGGCGTCACTCCGTTCAGCTGTGCAAGCGATGAATAATTGCCCGCATAGTATTTTACTGTAAACTGTGCGCCAGCCAGCGCAGCTCCGCCCTGCGCGGATTCGCTCCCAGTTGTGGCATCTACTTTCCTTATTAAAATGTCAACAGGGTCGTTCTGTGGCAGATCTTTAACCTGAATCTGCGTAGTCTTGCCCGCCTGAACTGTGAAGTTGGTCTTCCCGGCCATTATGGCAAACCCTTTTGGCGCCTTTGTCTCCAGCAGATAGTACGACCCGACGGCCAGATCGGTCATCGTCGCCGTACCGTCCGCGCCCGTCGTCATGGTACCGACTTTCTGCCCATCCGAGGTGTACACCTCAAACACGGCGCCGGCCAGCGAATAGCATGGATTGCCGTTGCTGATCGCTGGATTGGCAGATACTTTTTGTACTTTTGCATTGCCGGTTTTCGGGGCAGTATAAATCCACCCGATTACAGCCTGTGCCTGTGAAGAGCCTTCATTATAGATGAAAGCTTCGAACCCGGACGGTGGAGCAGGTTTCGAGTTGATGGTGCTCTTCAAATTGCGCAGTTTGGAAATCACGTCGTCTTTTAGTCCCTTGTATGCATCATCGCCAACATAAAAGGAAGCTGTGATAACGTGAGAATACCCATATAGGTGCTCATAATTGAGCGAACCGAAAACGTCGGTCAGGATGCTCTCGTCCCAGGCCATGCCGCCCCACAAATAATACATGCATTTCATGAGCGAAAGCTCGGTTGAATTGGAGCGATCCAACCAACGACTGACTGCATAGTTGCCGTCCTTCAGACCTTTTTGTGTTGGGTCGAGACAGAATGCGGAATTGACCGGGCCCCGCGTTCCATCCGAGAAAATAATCTGTGCTTCAAATCTCGCACCCAAATATCCGTAATCAAGCTGTCCTTTCGGACCGGAACCATCGTATGTGCGGTTATTGTAGATTTTGTCAACGGTCTGGCTGATCGAAGAGCGCAGCATTTGTATCGGGGCAATATATGTCGCTACACCGATATTTCCCCCGATAGGAGACGCATAGACAGTCAGTGTTCCATTGGAATGGTTCGTGCGGCTGTCTTCAACATATTCCACGCCGTTCTGCGAAACCGTCGTGTACTGCCCGGTAAGCGGCAAACTGAAGGATCCGGCGTCCGAACGAACCTGAATTGTCTGTGTACTGGTCGTATGACGATTGTTGTTGCCGGTATCAATGTTCGCAACTACCGTGAGATCAACCGCTTCCGAACCGGGGCAATATGCATGGATGCTTATCTCATGTCCCGCATAATTGGCCGGCAACGCAAGCACGCCGGTTGAAGCGTTGTATTCTGCTTCTTCCGTCGCGTCGATATCACCGTCAATCAGGACGCGAAAATGCAGGCTGTCGGGACGGACAACCACCTGCTTCGGATAATGATTGATCTTCATGGCAATGCCGGCACCCTGTTTTTCCGCCAGCGCGTAAAAGCTGCCAGTGGCCGTCAGCGCAAGGTCGTCGGGGCTTTGCGCTCCTTCGGCCGAGGCGTCATCATAGTAGTGATAGTAGACCGTTGCAACGGTCGTGCTATCCCTCGGCGACACCTCCTCCGGTTCGTCTTCCGGCACGAGTGACGGTTCGGGCGTTTGCGTCGCCGTCGGCCGTGGAGTTTCTGTCGTCTCTTTCTCCGGCGTGGAGCTGCTGCAGGGGTCCGGCGATGGTTCCGGTGTGGCGGACTGGACCGGCGTTGCATCGGGAGTAGGACTCCCGTCTGCTTCCCCGGGAGTCGGGCTCACAATGATGACGGATTCCGAGCCACCCAGCCCGTCGTTGCTGGTCGGCTGGGACGTGTTCCCCGGCTGCACATTGCTGTCCGTCGCGAAGACGGCCGGCACGGTCGAAGAAACGGCCAAAACAAAGACCAGCAGGAATATAATGATCCTTTTCTTCCCTTTCATAGCTTTTTGCGCTTGTGCGCTTTCCTCCCTTCAGATTGATTTCGTTTGAGCGCTCATGGTTTACATGCTTAGTATGATAAAAATGCTGACTCATAAAATGAATTCGCATAAAGAATTTTAGACTGTGGCTGTCAATGTTTTTCTTCAACATAAATGAGACCCGATATTTCTACCGGGCCCATTTTCTTCCTGTTCATTCATTTTGGGCTTGCGCACTTCTCTCCTGTGTGTGACATCGAGCAACTTTGGCTTCTCCCACAGCAACTCAGTGAGATTCTCGCTCCTCGCGAGCATCAGGTTCGGACGCGCCCCGCCCTACCGTTTTGGTTTACATATATAGTATGATCGAAACGCCACCAGAAAAAGATATAATTTGTGTGAAGAATTCTGGGGCTTCGAGCATCAAATCGCCACTAATTTTTGTGTCAATCATCCTGGAAACAAAAATTTTTCACTCAACCGTTATATGAGCGCGTTTTTGTGTACAAACATGAAGTTTCATAGCATACTGAAAGTGAGACGAGGGCATAAAGTCCTCTCTACAACTACAGGTGTGAAAGGAGCTGCACGCATAACATGAGAAGTAAAGAAAAAAAATTAAAACCTGGCCGTTGTATGAATCGTCATGTAAGTAACAAAGCAATTGGAGGTGCGATTACAATGAAGAAAACGATGATTGTTGTTTCTATAGTGACCATTATGGCCATGCTCGTTGGCTGTGCCCCGGAGGTAACGCAGGCGGACGAGACGCCTGCTCCCGTGTCTCAGACAGCGCAGGTTATTCTGGCGGAGGGCGATGTTGCTACGCCCGTTCCCGAGCCGGAGGTTGTGCTGACCGATCTGCCGGACGATGCGGAGATCCCGGACTTCTATTCCGAGGTTCTCATTCCCGGCGTTGCGGAGCGGGTGTTCGCGTTTACCGATGATACAGGCAAAACGCAGCTCCGTGCATATGGTGAGCTCGTTCCGGTTGCCGATTCTGAACCTGCCAATGCGGATAACGACGCTGCGCCGGTTGAGAGCGAGCCGGTTGCAGATTCTGCCAATTCTGCAGATGAAATCATTGTGGGTTTCTTCCCCATTGAGGTTGTCCAGACGGGCGAGGATGAATCCGACGAGCCGGTTTATTCCGTCGAGGTGGTGAGTGGAGTGCAGGATGTTGTGAAGGAGCAGGATGAAGCTGCTGGTATTGGCGCACTTATTGAGCCGGATGACAGCGTTCTGATTCCGGAGGGCTTTGAGCCCGTGGACGGTGTAGTGGGACTCTTCACCTATTCGCTTGCAGAGGACGAGGTATATTACTTTGCCTACTGCGAATTCACTGAAGGGGATGGCAAGTTCTATCCTGCCGACGAGAACGGCGTAGTTGTCCCCGGCGCGCTGCCCGTTGTGCTCGATGAGGAGGGCAACATCCTTGTTATTCTCGATGTGAACGGCGAGATTATCTATACCAGTGTAGTTGAGCCGGATGTTGCTGAGGGTGCGGTTGCCGAGGATGAAAACGCGAAAGATGAGACGGCAGTAAACACTGCCGACAAGGAGGAGAAGACTGAGACCAACAACAAGTCCGACTCCAAAAAGGATAGCAAGCCGGTGTCTACCCCGAAGCCAGAGCCTAAGCCGGAGGAGAATGACAAGCCTGCGTCTACTCCCGAGCCCGAGGAACCCGAAGAGCCTATTGAATCGGTAGACAATACGCCTGCTGCAACGCCAGAACCGGAAGAGGAAGGAGATGTAATTATCGTTGATCCGTATGAGGGTTGTACAATGGTAAGCAGAACTGTGTGTAATACTTGTGGGGCAGATATTACTGGAGATGATGATCACGGATATAATCATATGATAAATGGGGAAAACTCCAGCTATCGAGAGCAGTATGGTTATAAATTCCCCGATGGTCATATCGAATGGCTCGGGTGATTAAAGGGGGTAGATTTACAAAAAAAAGCCCGGTTTATCACCGGGCCTTTTTCTTTATCCGTAAATGAGAGCGCTCGTTTCGATTTTATAACATCAATCTTATAAACTTTATTTTTTTAAAAGTTTGTAATATTGTGGTGATGTTCGCGGAATGCACCGCTCTTTCCTCACATTCCCCTCGACCTTGCGATCGCCCTTTGGTTCAGGACGCGCACAACGATTTTTTCATCGGAGAAGGATACGACTTCGAACTCCGTCCCGTTCTTTTTCCATCGATAGCCCTGCAGCTTGACGATATCATCGCCCATCAGCAGGTCGGACAACACGGACAGCATGTTTTCATACTCCGCCAGACTGAGCCGATTAAAGCATGGCCGCTCCCCTTCTGTCCGGTTTTCCGGATGATATTTGGGACAGGCATAAAAAAGCGAGCTCGGCCCTTCCTGTACCGTCATTTCAATTTGCTCATTGCGGTGGTTGCCGCAGATAACCTGTACACTGTTCCAGAATCCTCTGATCATGCCCATTTTCTGTTTTCCTCCAATTTACAGCGTAAAAAAGCAAAAAGAGAGCGGGGTGCGCTCTCTTTTGCTGTCTGTTTACGGCTCGTCATCTTCATCATAGCCCGGCTCAACATCGGCGTCGGGAGCGCTGTTCTTCGCCTTGGGCGTCAGGAATTCGCAATCATCGGCGACGATCTCGGTCACATACCGCTTGGTCCCCGACTCGTCCTCGTAGCTGCGGGTCTGCAGCTTGCCGCTGACCGCGACCTTGTTGCCCTTGTCCAGGAACTTGGCGCAGTTCTCGCCGAGCCCGCGCCAGGCAACGACATTGAAGAAGTCGCTCGTATCCCTCTGTCCGGGACGCTGTACGCCGATCCGGAAGTTGGCAACCTTGGTGGTCGTACCATCTTCCTTTTTGCTCGTTTCACGCAGCTCCGGCTTGGCAACGACATTACCGATCATGATCACCTTATTCATAACTGTCTCCTTTTTGGTCTGAAGTTTTGGATTTGGAAGATTGTCCGCAAACAGATTTCTCCCTTCTTCAGAACATGTACTCGCATATAGTATGATAAAAACAGTTGTGCCTTAACTTGGAAAACAAAAACGGATTTTGTGGTATCACTCGATGCAAGCAATCGATGGGCTGTCCTGCCGCGCAACATCCACGCGCGTGTAGTACAGCACCTTTTTCTTCAGCTTATGGGCCAGTCGCTTTTCGTCTTTGGCTGATTCGCACTGCTTCCATCCCGGCATCATGCAAACACAGTCCGACACGAACAGGTATTGGTTGCAAATATTCGTCCGCTTCAATTCACCAAGTCCGTCCGGCAACATCATTGGGTTGAGGACAGCGTATCCAAGGTATTGAAACGCCATTTCAGCATCTGCAAAATGCCAGCGGTTTTCCTGGCTGTTGTCTGCGCTGCCGCACAAATAAACGACTTGCATGGTTCTTTTCCTCCAAAATATCCATACACTTTCCTAAAAATCGATCTTTTTCCATCCGAAAGACGCACAGAAATAATAGCCGTTTTGGACTTGGCCGCCGGACAGCACATGCACAACATCCGATACGGACATCGAATGACCGGCATATCCCTCCGGATGCCGCTCGTTAAAAATCCAAAACACATCCTCAAGGTCTGCCGCGTCCACTTCGCCCGCAAAAACAAGGTCGTAAATGGAGGGGTCGATTTCTGTTGTTACGATGTCTATAAATTTGACATGCCTTTTGTCGCGGTTTGTGTTAATTTGGTAGATTTCGATTTTCATTTTTTTTGCACTTCCTTTCTGATTCTTGAAAAACTCCATTCTTCTTTGCAGCTTACAAATATAGTATGAAAAAACTGCCCGCACCCAATAACACCCATGCGGCAAACACAAACGGCGCGTAGGGATACTGCGTGTCCCGCGCCCCGCCATGCTGCGCTCTTTTTGACTGAACTGCCGCATAACCGGAAAACAGAATCGTTGCAATCAGCATGAGCAGGCTAACTGCGAACACGCCGAGGCAAAGACCTGCGGCAAGCATCATAAGCGCGTCTCCCCCGCCGCACTTTCCCTTCCACGCCAGAAGGATATGCGGCACAAAACCGACAAGCCCGCCGACCACACCCGACCATGGGTAGGTATGAAAGAGCAGAAGGCTGCCCGCTACCGCAAGACAAGCACAGGATATCGTCAATACCGGCCAAATCTCCCGTTTTTTGATATCCGTTATAGTGCAGATCAGCAGCATTACGGTAATCAGGCAGCAGCACATGATATTGGGAATCCCGAGCATATCGATTATTTTTACAATCATGGCGCCAATTTTCCTTTCACATTTATGATAAAAGTAGTATGCAAGAAACAGAAAAGAAAAACCCCTCATCTGAGGGGTCTTTCTCTCATGCTGCTTTACGGCAAACGAGCCGCAGGTCCTTTGTATTTTCCGAAGTCGTTTTGGTTGTCTACGCCGATCAGCGTCCATGCTTGCTGTTCGATAAACGCCATATCAAGCGAACCAAAATCTGCGTTTTTGTTGCCCCAATACTTGCGCCGCACATCGTAGTAGACGGTTCCGGCGCTTGTCTCCACATAGATTCGGGAAAAGCCCTTATACCCTTCCCAAAACCTGACGCAGTACACCTTGGGCTGCAGTTTGTTTCGCTCCGGCTCTTCTTTCTCGACAAAATAGCCATTCCAGAACAGGCGGAATGCGTTTACGGTCGTCTCGATATCGGTCATGGCAGAATGAAGACTGCCCTCCGGCAGGATTCCCAGTTCTTCGGCGATCGCGCCCAGACTGTATTTTGGGACATCAAGCGCATCCCGCGCCATTTCCAGTACATCGATAACAGTGTGTTCACCTAAAATCGCGCTGTTGCGCAGGTACATCTGCTCCAGAAATCCGATATCGAACCCGACATTGTAGCCGCACAGGACGGGCGTTCCGTCGAAAAACGCTTTGATCTGACCGAACACCTCCTGCTCCTCCGGTTTATCGCAGAGCATTGCGTTGGTGATTCCCGTCAGCTCGACGATCTTTTCCGGCAGGGGCATGTTTGGGTTGATATACACATGCAGCCGGCCGATTTCGGAGAAGGCAGTGCCTTCTCCGATCTCGTACCTGATGGCCGCAAGCTCGATTACCCGCCCCGTTTTGGCGCTCAGGGAGGTGGTTTCCAGGTCAAAGAAGATCATCTGGTCATACGAGAACATCGCAGACAGCACAGCTTCTTTGTTCTGGTTGTTTCTCCAGCGTTCCGACACAGCAATCACGCCCCGATATAGACCTTGATGGCCTCGATCTGCTCCCGCTTCGCCTTGGTGTCGGCCGTCTGGCGGATCGCCCACTTGGCCCACTCCAGGTTCTTCGGATCGTCGCAGATCTGAGCGACCGTCTTGCCCTTGTTCATGAACTTACCAAAGTTGACGACCGTAGCGCCGGCGCTCTCACGAGCGCCGCCGGTCTGATTCGTCGCTTTGGCGGCTTCCTCCTCAAGAAACGGAGGAATATCAGCCATGCCGTCGTCGCTGTCGGTCAGCGCATAGTCCTGGATGGCGGCTTCCGTATCGAAGTCATCCAGGGGCATCACATCCTCCGGTGCGGATTCAGCCTCATCCGTCTTACGGCTATCCTTAGCCTTAGCGGCCGGCTTGGCGTTAGCCTTTGCCTTTTCGGTGGCCGGCGCGGCATTGCTGTCGCTGCCGCCGAGTTCCGTTTCGAGCTCCTCTTTCGAGTACAGGTTCTTGTCGGGCAGCGCCAGATAGCGAATCACAGCCCGGTCAAACGCACGGATCTGCGCCATGGTCGCCGGAATGCTCTTTGCGATCTCCGTCACCAGCATCGACCGGACGCTTTCGCCGATCTCAATGATGCGGCGCCCCTCATTGTCGATGATGGTACACTTGGCTACACAGTGCGCAAGCGACACATGCGTCATCTCGATTTCGTGCCGGATACCCTTGTCGCGCGGCAGCTGGTTGTAGAAGATATCGGTCAGGACGCTGTGCGGGATCAGCTGCACTTTGCGCCCATCCATGACCGTCTCGTTGACTTCCACGTCGAATTCCTTGCCGAGATATTCGCTCTTAATCTTCATTTCTTTTCTCTCCTTTATTGTTTTTTGTTGTTAGGCGGGCAGAAGAACGGGCACGGCCGTGGCTTTTGTCTGATATTGGACAAACGGTGCGCGGCCGCACACTTCTTCCAGTTTTTCAATGGTACTCTTTGCCACACCGCTGCACCGGCTGGGCAGCGTCATAATGGCGACGGCGACATCGTAGGCCGTGTAGCTGAGCCCCGGCGTAAACTCGTCGAGCAGCGCCCTGGTCAGCTCAGCGCCCAGTTCCTTGCCGGTCTCGCCCGTGAACCGGATCTGATCCAGCACCTGTTTCGCAACAGTTCGCGGATTGGAGACCGGTACGGTCATCAACTCACACAGCCGTTCCGGGAGCCTGGTGTATTTGGCAAAGATCTTGTTTTCGATTTCTGCCAGCAGCGTTCCGGGATTGACATCTCCCCTGTGCTTGCGCCGGTACACATCGGAATAAACACAGGATTTTCCGTCGATCATCAGCTTGCCGATCGCAGTGATTGAAGAATTGCCGGTATCCGAAGTCCCGAGATACAGGCAGGGCGTAATCTGATTCGGCAGCTTGTATACGGCGGCGATGTCGCGCGCTTTGTCGGGGAACGATATCACCACGCTGGAAAGCGGATGTTCTACCGTCCATGACTCGCACTTCGGTCTTCCGAGGTCCCCGCCGATATTCGAGATGATATCAGTCAGCAGCGTCTGGTCTATTTTTGAGTAGCTCCTGGTGAACAGGCTGAATGCCTTTTTGATGCGGCCGATCCGCCGGTACATCAAGGTCGCTCGAATGGGATATAGCCCAAAGAGCTCATTGATATACTCATCGCGCTTGGGTGTGGGGATCAGGATCTGCGTCCCGCCCAGCTTGATGCGCTGCGGCAGCGTATTCAGCAGTTCGGTGGATGTGAAATAAACTTGCTGGTTGATGCGAAGCAGCAGCTTTGTCCTGCCAAACATCTCGTCGAGCAGGTCCTCGGTAGCGCCGCCCTTTCGCATGCTCTCAAGCGAGAGTGTTCCCACGATCGGCTGTTTGGAGCCGGGGATATTGCGCAGAACAGTGACACGCTCAATGCCGTCCTCGCCAATCATCCTGCCGGTTACGGACAGGACCTCGATTTCGTCCAACCTGACTGGCGCGCAAAAAGTCATGTCATCCATATCACGCAGCGTCTCATTCAGTTCCGTTAACTCAGTTCCGGTCTTGGTAAAACCGTCGTCAAGCCTGATTTGACTCACAATGCGTATACCTCCTTTAAAATTTCGTCCAGTGTTTCCGAAAAAATGCGATCTGGTTCCTGCAGTGATTCTTCCATCTCTCGTAAATCGTTGATCAGTTTTTCAAAGCCATTTCCTTTCATAGCGCTTTGTATATCGCTGGAAATTGACCTCATTTGTTCCGTTGTCAGCTTTCCCAACTGGTACAATCCGCCTACCCGCGCCATGATGTCCAGGCAGACGCTCTTGGTACAGGACTGGTATTGCAGCATGATGTCATCCTCCATTCGTCATAAATTTGTCCTGTACATAGAATGATAAATTGAGAGGTATTCCAAAAAGCGGTGCGTGCGGTAAAATTTCGCCCGCAGTTTTGCCTGCGGGCTGTGTTGTCTTTATTTCTCTGCGCCGGTTTCCTTTGCTTCAGCGGCTTCCAGTTCTTCCTGCGCATGCGCCAGGCTGTTTTCCTCGTCGTTGAACACATCCATATCGCAGTAACCCTCAAGGTTTTTGTGCGACATGTTGACCGCTCGGATTTGTACGCCCCAATTCGTGCCAAGCGGGCTGGTAGCGCCAAACGGTGAGTTGGAAAGCAGCGGCCGGTTGTAATGTGCGGAATCGATCATCAGCTTGGTTCCCGGTACGATGCCGAGCCGCTGCGCAAGCTCGTCCGGCAGCTCGCCAAGATAAATGCCGACATGACCGGCGTCTCTTTCTCCCTCTTCCTGCGCTGGATAATGCCAGCAGAGAACATCGCCTGGCTTAATATCGCTCAACCCTTCATGGTAGCTTTTTTTGTTGGCTCTGTAGGCAACCGTCGTTGTTCCCGAAAAATCCGGTTTGTTCTCTGAATCATAACTGTATGTCAAGCCGGCGCCTTTCTGATACGCCTTGCTGACAAACCCAGAACAGTCATAGCAGGGGCCCATTCGGGTTTTGTAGTACATCGAAATTTCTACCCCGCAGCCGCCGTACGGTTTATGCATGAGCTCTCCCGAAATGACATACTCGATCGCTTTGTATTGCACGCTGTTCCTCGGCAGCTGCGACAGAAAATACCGGATAATTGTTACCTCTTCCTGTGTGATATCGGTATTGTTTGGCACAAACGCCAGCGACAGAACCTTTGCCGACGCGTCGATCGTTCGGTTTCCGTACCCGTATTTGGTTTTCGTTTGAATTGTCACATAGGTATCCGTGTAATTGGCGCGCAGCTCCTCGGTTTCTTCCATGAGCAGATCTTCAACCGTCATATCCGTATTTTCATCAGCCGTATTCTGATCGATAAGCATACCCGCCATCATGTTGAAATTATGCAAATCGACACTCTTCAAGTCCTGCGCGTATGAGGTCGCCCCGTCAATGGTGATATCCGTCACAATCTGCGCCGCCGAATACTGCGAAAACATCAGATATTGCTGAAACAGGAACATAACGATGGCAAAGCATGCAAACACGCTGCTCAGCCCGATAAACACGGATGCGCTTCCCCTCTTCCAGTTGATTCGTTTCAATTTTCTCATGTCTCCTTTCTGTGGGTTCAGGCTCGCATCCGCTATGCCAACGGGTCTGGAACTTCATCGGGATGTATCATGATTTCCGTACCGTTTTCGATCATCATAACGAGCGTTTTGCTGTACGTCTTGGCCATAAACGGAATGGCGGGCGTAATATGCTGCGATACGGTACATCTAAGCAGCGATCCCTTTGTCCACTGGTCTGTCCCGACCAGCTCCATGTAGTACGACGCCTCGCCGTCGTTAAGTGCGCCAGATCCGGAACGGAAATTGCCGCCATAGAGCTCTTCCATGATCGCGTCGGCCCGGTTTTCTGCAAGATCGCGGGTCTCGCACACAACGGCGGCCCGGCCGACTGAATACGCCGTATACAGCAGCTGCTGGTTGGTTGTGCTGATCAGGTATGCGGACAGAATTGCCATAATGAGCATGACGATGCATGGTACGATGATAATGAAGGACACCACTTCGCTCAGGCCGCTGCGCCATGAGATTCGCTTCATGTTACATTCCCCCTCAATGCGCGACAACCCACGCGATCACGCCGACGGCAATGATGACCGCGACAAAAACAACGATCATCCAGACCGGCAGCACGTTCGTAAAAAAGCCGTTTTTCCAATCCGTTGTCCGAAACATTTTTTTCATAAGATTCCTCCATCTTAAAAAATCCAAAGCGCAACCAGTACAAGCACAAGGCCGGCAAACATCCATGGCGCAAACGGGCGGCCGGTCTCCTCTCTGGTTTTCGCGTGATCGATACAGCCCGTCAGCGTCATCCGGACGCCGAGCCACGCGCGCTTTCCCGTTTGCTTGCCGTGAATCATGGCAGCCGCAAAAAACAGAACGCCGGCTGCCACAGTCGTCAGCATGGCAATAGTCGGCCCGAGGAGCGCGCAGACGGCCATCATCAGCTTTGCATCGCCTGCGCCCAGGACGCCAATGAGGCTCATGCAGACGCACGCGATCATGAACAGGAACCTGCCAGGCAGTGCGCCTGGGTAAAAGACGCCCGCTGACAACAGCCCAATGCATATCATCGGCCATGTTACGGCGTTGCGGATCTTGTGCTTTTTGAGATCCGTTATGGCGCTGAACCCAGTTCCCGCAAGCGCAATGCCGACGCAGGCAATCTGCGCGCAATCAGCCGGCGTCATCGCTCGCCGCCGCCAAAGGTGATGCCATCGATCACGTCTTCGGCTTCCGATAGTTTGGCAGACACATTTTCCGTAATCATGTTGACCAGCAATCCCGCAGCAACAACGCCGACAATCACCAGTATGATCGCTTCAATGGTCTGCATCCCCTCTTCGCCGCGAATAAAACCGCGCAGTTTCTGCGCAAACGCTTTCCATCCGTTCTTCACAAAACTCTCCTCCTTTATCTGGTTTCCGCTCCCGGCGGTCTATTCTTAGTATGATTGAAACCCCGCTTATAAAATTTGTAGCTGCAGGAACAGAGGTATGCCGATGATCGCAAGCAGGGGCAGCAGCTTGAACACGGTAATGGGCAGCAGAATCGTGGAGTTCATCCGCTGCGCGTTGCTTTTGATCTGCAGCGAACGCGTCAGTTTGATCTCCCTGTTCTTATTGCTCACCGACTGCTGGACCGATACGCCCTTTTCGTACGCGGTAACGATGTCCATGACAAAATCGGAAAATACATCGATTTCGTATTTATCCGCCAACCGTTCCAGCGCCTGCTGCCAGCTGTAGGCGCCGATTTGCATTTCCGCAACGGACGACAGAAACTCTTTTGCGATCGTCGTCCCTTTCAGGTGTTTTGCCGTTATTGTAATCGCCTCTGCGATGGGCAATCCAACCCGCAGCGCCGTTTCCAGCATGTCGATAAATCGCGGGATTTCGTCTATCATTTCATGCTTTCTTTTTGTGGCAATATATTCCGGCCGCTTATACGGGATATAGAATATGAGGAAAAACCCCAAAACGCCCGCTACGCCGATTGACCAATGCACAAAAAACCCCAATGCTGCGCCGGCAGCCAGCAGCAGCGCGCCTACGGCCAGTCTTGAAATCAGGCATTCCGGCTGGTATGGCAGCCCGGCAATGGCGCAGTTCTTTTTCATCCGCTCGGTATCGACGCCCAGCTTCCGCACCGCGCATTCCGGATCGCCTTTGCAAAACAAAGTATAGAGCGATGCGTCCCAGCCCGAGAACAAGCCTTCGCTTCCGTCTTCGTATCCCGCGTTCAAAGCGTTTTTCGCGTGTCTCTTTCGGTACAGGTACGCGTAAACGGCGAGCACAATCGTTAAAACCGCCGCTGCAGTTGCAAAAATGATACCCAACATCAAAAATCACCCCGTTTCGCTTTGGCTGTCTGACGATGAATGATGATAGAGCCCACAAAGCTGAAAGCGATAATGCCTGCCAGCAGCAAAAACCCCTGCGTGGACTCAAAATACATCCGCGTAAATTCCGGCAGAATGGCGCACATGATAAAAAGGCCAATCAGCGGCGCGATATCCATAATGCGGATTACTACATCCATCTCCGCAAACACCGACTGGATTTCCTTGCGCAGCATAATGCGGTCCTGGATATTCGTCGCTATGGATTCCATGATCTTTGCCTCGCTGCCGCCCACCCGCATCTGCATGCTGATGGCCGCCGCAACATCCTGCGCATCCGGGCTGCCGGTTCTGTCGGCAAACCGCTGGAACGCCTCTTCCGTAGAGATCCCCACCTTGAGATCCGCGCTGATCTGTTCAAAGCCGGCCCGGATTTTTGCGTCGAGGAACGGGTTTTTTGCGACATCCTCGACCGCCTGGCTAATGCTCATGGTTGTGCGCAGACAGGAGGTCAGCGCTTTCAGGCAGCGGGCGTACCGCGTTTCAAATTTCTTGCCCTGCCGTTTTGCCGTCAGTACGATGATAAGATCCGGGATAAACACACCCAGCAGCCCGGCAATCAGCGCGATGGCGCCGCTGTTCGAGAGCAAAAAACCGGCGGCGCCGAAGATAATGGGCAGAGCGATCAGCAGGAAACAATAAACGCGGAAAGTGACGCCCGTCGTATACTCGCCAAGCTTTTCCCTGCGCCTGCGGATGGCTGCCGTAATAAAATCCGGCGTTTCTCCAAGCACGCTTTTGGTGTTGATGATCTTGGCCACGGCGATGGCGCCAATACTTAACACGAACAACACGACAAATGCATAAATGGGCACCGTTTCGTTCATATGTTCTCTACCTCCTTTTCTGCTTCGGCTGTCTGAAACAGCGCTCTGTCAATGACAACGCCGTGCTTTTCCGCCGCATCCAATATCCGCTCGGGGATAAATCCGGTCGCATAAAACATATTCTCTTTCCTGTTGTATCGAAAGATATCATGCAGCACGACCTTTCCGTTTTCTACACCGTCGATCTGCGTAATGTATGTGATGCGCCGGCTCCCGTCCAGCAGGTGTTCAATCTGCACGATCAGATACAGCGCTTCCGCAATCTGTGTCGCCTGCGCCTCTTCGGAAAAGACAACATTTGACTGCATGCCGTACAGAATCGGCATTCTGGAGCGAATCAGATTGTACGGTGAATTTGCATGGACGGTGGACATGGAGCCTTCGTGACCGGTGGACATGCTCGCCATCATGTCTACGATCGTACCGTCGCGAATCTCGCCTACAACAATGCGGTCCGGGCGCATGCGCAGTGCATTGCGCACGAGCGACTGGATGGTGATCGGCATCATGCCTTCACTGTTATAGGCGCGCGCTTCCATGCGCCTGACATTCGGCTGTTGGAGCCGCAATTCGCAGTTGTCCTCTACCGTAACGATCAGCTCCTTTTCCGGGATGAACGCCGAGAGCATGTTGAGCAATGTTGTTTTGCCCGTATCCGTGCCGCCCGAGACCATCAGGCTGATTCGCCCCTGTACGCACTGGGACAGGAAATGCAGCATGGGTTCATTCAGCGAGCCGAGCCGCAGGTAATCGTCACCCGAGAGCGCTTTATCGGAAAACTTGCGGATGGTCAACGTAGCGCCGTCCGGCGTTACGGGCGGAATAGTCGCATTTACGCGCGACCCGTCAGGCAGCCGTGCGTCTACCATTGGCGTGTACAGGTTGATCTGCCGGCCCACAGGCTGCACGATGCGGTTGATGACCGTAAGCAGCTGCTCTTCTGACACAAACGCCGTTTCAACCGTCTCAACAACGCCGTTCTTTTCAATGCAGATATTGTCGTAGCGCTGTACGATAATCTCCGTTACCGCATCGTCTTCCATATAGGGCTGAATCGGGCCAAGCCCCATTACGCTCAATATAGCCAGGCGTTCAATGCGCTTTGCCGTTTCATAGTCCAGCCGCCGTTTTGCGCAGTATCGCTGTGCGATTGCGCGGATCTCTTCTTCGAACTGGCGGCTTACGCCGGACTCGGCGATTTCATGGCTGAACTTCTTTGAGATCTCGCGCATGACATCCTGTACGACTGCGCTTTCTTCGCTCGTTGGCCTGATATGCGCGGACGCGAGCTTTTCATCGATTGCTCTATGCTCTTTTTCCTCACCGAGCAGTTTTTCTTTCAGCAGCGGCATGGCTTATCCCCTTCTGTTCCGGCGAAAAATCCGGAACCCTTTCTTTTCTTCCTGTTCCGACTCGTCTGTGCCCGTCAGGAACGCCACAATCTTTCGGAACTCCTTTGTGACCTCATGGTTGGCCTGCAGTACGATCGGCTCGTTCAGGTTGTTCGATTTTACAATATCCAGGTTGTGCCGAATCCGCGCGATGCAGGGATACTGCGAGAAATACGACTCAACCGATTCCACATTGATGCCCGTATATTTGACCGAAAGAATATTGTTGACAATCAGCCGGACTTTGTGCAGGTCAAGGCCAAACCGATCGAGGGCTTCGATAACGCTCGCATTGCACGAGGCGGCCGTTACATCCTGCGTGGCGACAAGCAGCACATAATCCGCCGCCTCCAGCGCGATGATGGACGAATCCCGCGTGTTATTGCCCGTATCGCATACCACAAAGTCAAATCCGCCTTTTTTTGTGATATTGCGCAGCATGATCTCCAGCTCGACGCTTTCGATCGCCATGCTCTCCTGATGCGAGTTGGGCGCGCACAGGACATACAGGCCGATGCGGTTCATAACCTGCAGGTACTCCTCAATTTCGCTGCGGCTGTACCAGATCTCCTCCGGGCGCTCGCCGGCTTTGAGCCGGTCTTTGATGTCCATGGCCCAGTAATACATATCCGGCCCGTCGTTATCCATGCCGAGCATGGCCCTGACATCGCCAAAATCGATGTTGTAATCGATAATACAGACGCGGTACTTTTCCCTGCCGCCGCTGGTCAGCGCCAGGCATACTGCCGTTTGAGTGGCGATTGTGCTCTTGCCGACGCCGCCCTTGGCCGCATATACGGTAACGGTCGTTGTATGTCTCTCGCGCGACCGGATCAAATCCTGTTCGTACCGATTTTCCGCGCTCCTATCGCCGTAATTCCGCTCCGCCTGCGGCAGCGGCTCCTTACCCTTTCGCCCCTTTTTCTGACGGTCATCGGGTTCTTCTTCATAGCGACGGCCGTCCTCGTTCTTGTCGTAATCGCGGCCATCATCGCGGTACGGCCTCCGGTCGTCATCATCATATCTGCGCCTGTCATAGCGGTCATCCGTGCGCCGGGCATTGCGGGGCTCTTCATCCCTGTAGCGCTCCCGGTCTTCGCGCCGCCGCTGCTCTTCGGGTTCCCGCTCGTAATCCCTTTCGCGTTCCCGGCCGCGATCTCTGCGGCTGTCATAGCCGTCGCTGCGGTCAGAAGGATACCGGCCGCCACCCGCCCTGTTTTCTCTTCGGTCATCATCGTAGTCGCGCTCGCGGGAATCACGGGACCGTTCCCGATCGTCCCACGAACGGTCGCCCCGCCTGTCCCTGCGGTCTGAGTCGTAATCCTGCCGCCGGTATTCGCCGCGCTCGTCTTTTGCAGTCTCGTCGTCTTCACTGTCGTCCGGCAGATCCGCATAATTTGCGCGTCTTACCTCACTGGCAGGCTTCGACTTCCCTTGCGGAAGCGGGCCTTCGGCAAGGTTCAGCAGCTGTTTTGCGTTGCGCACAATGCCGTAGCATTTCAGGCCGCGCTGCTTGAGGTCGTCGCAATCGCTCTGGTTCAGCCCATAGGTCACGACATCGCATCCATCGTAATTCCAGTCCTCCTGCTCGTCGGCAATTTCCCTGCTGACAATCAGCAGATTGGGCGACTTGCTCGTCATCAGGGTGTGGAGCTTGTCGATATTGCTGGCCGTTGCGAGCAGCTCCAGATCCCGCTCGTCATCCATGATCATGCGGGTCGCCACATCTGCAAGGAATGTGTCTCTCGTATCAGCGATAATAAAGCTTTTCATTTTTGATCCCTCCAAACTGGTTTCCGGTTACTGAGCATCCGCTTCCGGCTCAGGAGCTTCGGGTGCGGGGCTTGTTGCAGGCGCGGCCGTGGCGTCCGCAGCAGGACTGGTTTCTGGCGCGGGACTTGTCTCGGGCGCGGGTTCATCCTCAAGCACAGACGGATCGCCGGTCGGCAGGTTCTCCAGATCCGCATCCGGCGTTTCTGCATCCTGCTCATCGTCCGTATTGGGCTCAAGTACGCTCTGATATCCGTTGCCGTTCACCAGTCCCAGATAGATGGTCCCACGGTTGGCGGCTTCAATCAGCTTGATCGCCTCGCTGTTGTCTACCTCGATGGTCGCGCTGATGATGTCGTTGGTCGTGGTCTTATTGACCGCCAGCACGCGCATGTTTTCCAGCAGCAAGGTTGTACCGGACGCCCCGTAAGTGACATAGATATTGACGCGGGCGCCGGGCCCGAGATCGTTGGTGATGCCCGTCACACCGTCCACGCTTACGGTCACGGCAATGGCGGTTGACTGCATCGTCATTTCAATCCGGTTGCCGCCGATCAGGGACAGCATGGAGGTCATAAGCGGCATACCTTTTGCGACATCGATGCGAAGGGAGTTGCCGGACTGGAGCATATCCCTGTATTCAGCGGAAGTGATAAACTGGCTGCTTGCATCCGCCGTGCCGCCGGCGACAATAACGCTCGCATCCGCCTGTACCGGCGTCAGCATATCCGCCGTAACCTGCGTACCCGTAGTGTAGTCATCGTTAAACACATAGATCGTAGTTCTCTGCGGCTCCAGGATTCGGTAGACGCCGTATGCTGCACACAGGGCAAAAACCACAGCCAACGCAATGGCGATCAGGATCTGTTTGTTTTTCTTCATGCAAAATTCCCCTTTCGGATTTTTTTCTGTTCTTAGTATGATCGAAACGCATGCGCATTCTTTGAAAAACGGGAAGGCGTTTTGCCTTCCCGCTTGCCGTGTCTTCTTTTATGCTGCGCTGTTCTTTTTTTTGACGCCCGATGCGTTTTGCCGGATCAGGATCTCATCGATTTCCGCATTGCTCGGCGGCGCGATATTCAGCCGCGCAATGTTGACCAGAATCGGTTCCGCGTCCTTGAAATCGTAGGTGCGGGACGACTGGCAGATAAACCATCCGGTCGGCTGGCGTGGAAACCATTTGACAATATCGCGGTCGTCGAACCGGTCTTCCTTTGCGATGGCGCGCATGACAACCGTAATATCGTCCGGCGTTTTCAGTCTGCCGGCAAAGATCAGGCCGGAATTGGCGATGATGGATTTGGGCATGTCCGCGATCTTTTGGGTGATCGCAAAGATGTACAGCCCATATCCCGCAGCCTGGTCGAGAATCTGTTCAAATTCCGACTGGCCCGTCATGCCGAACTGCTGTCCGCCGCCGGTGCCGGCCACATCGTTTCCGGTCAGAACCTCGTTCGCCTCCTCGATGATCAGCGCCGTCTCGTACTGGTCGTCGGCAAGGAATCCGCCTTCATGCGCCAGCGCGACCTTGTAGAACCCGCTGGTAATGACGCCGAAGATGAAGTTTCGGAAGGTGTTTTCCAGTCCCTTCGATTCAACAACTGTCACATCATCGCCGCCAATCAGCTCGTCGATGCCGATGCCCTCCTCTGTGCCGAACAGTTTATGCTCGACCGAATACGGCCGTGAAAACGCCTGCAGACGGTCGAGCAGTCTTGCGTACGCATCGCGCGTATCGTTGCCGGCTCGCCCCTTCGGATTGGTTGGGTCTTCGAGGCTCGCCTTGATCCGGGTCATGCGCTCGTATACCTTGGTGAATGTCACCTGCCTGGACAGCTCCGGCACACGGTCTTTCCAGTCCGGGTATTGCTCGGCCTGAAACACGCCGGCCTCCTCATACAGCGAGTAAATGGTCTCGCCCATCATCTGCTTTCCGCGCTCCAGCAGCCCGTATGCGCGGCAGTAAATGTCGATGATACCGTCCGCCCAGAACTGCGGCGTCACGCCTCTCGGGATCTTGAGCGGGTTGATCTTGATCGGCCGGAAATCCATTCTGCCGATGTTGTAGAAATGGAATCGTTCCGGCTCGACAAACCGCGCAAGCGTCCGCCAATCCTGTTTGGGGTCCATGCAGAATATCCGCATGCGTTTTCCTGTCTTTTTCCGCCTGACCTGCGCAAGCTCTGCGACAAACCGCATGGCCGCTACGGTTTTCCCGGACCTCGACGCCCCGGTAAAAAAGCCGTGCATCAGTTCCGATTCGTCGATCCGGTAGTCGTGATGCGTCTTATACCCGTTTTTCATGGTATACCGCTCAGCAGACAGGATCGTACCCATGAAGATCTCGCCCTTCATCATGGACGGGACCGCGAATTTCGGCACATCGTTCACCTCGGCAAACACGCCGCCCTCCGAAATGCGGGGCAAATGCGTGTAGGCGACATACTCGTTTGGCAGCAAAACGGTTGCGTACTTGTAATCCTTGACGCCGTACACATCCTCCCTGGTCACATCCGTAGAAAACGCCGCCAGGTGATAGAGCAGATGCCTCTGCTCGTCTTCCGGCAGGTTCAGCACCTGCAGCGGATGCGTCATGGCAAGCTCGTTGTGCCAGGTGCTCTTGGCTGCGGCCATGGCAGTAGATAATGCGTCTTGTGACGGGCAAGCGATGTATGCATAAACATAAAATGCGCCATTCCCACGCAATGCCTGTTTGATGCGCTCATTCTGGAAGGTGAGCAGCTCCAGAATGTCCTTGACCTGCTGGTCGAGCCACTGGTAGGACTTATTGTAGCCAATCGAAGGACCAAGGCCCATGGACGCGGCTGTCCCTGTCACATATGCGCCGGAGGAACCGAGCGACTGGCTGACAGAGCGGCCTTCTCCCTGCGTATAATTCTGACCCTGGCTCACATTGCGCGACTGCCCATAGCTGTCGCTGACGCCCTCCGATACGCCTTGCGTAACCGACTGCGAGTACGACTGTCCAACCGACTTGGACTGCGACACGCTCTGTGACTCGGAAATATTTTGCGAATAGCTCTGAGACATATTCGCACCGATGTTCTGGCCGGCATTGCTCGACACGCTTTGCGAACGGCTCGCGCCCTGGTTCATGCCGATGCTCTCGCCCCAGCCGTCGCTCACATTCTGGCTGACGGACTGGTTTTCGCTCACATTCTGGTTGACGCCCCAGGTCTCGGACATGTTCCTGCCGCTTGTCACGCCCCAGCTCTCGCTGCTGCCCATGCTGACGCCTTCCGTATATCCGGACGACTGCGAATAGGACTCGCTCTGCGATACGCTGTTGCCTGCCGTCTGGCTGCTGCCGGCCGTTGCGCCCTGCGAATGGCTGCTGGACAGAGACGAACTGTTCGTAACGCCCACGGAATCCGACTCGCTGATGCCGGAACTGTTGCTTACAGCGTCGCTTTGGGAGGTCGAAGTGTTTTCCGTATACGACTTGCCGGACGAATGGTTATACCCGCCATTGATGCCATTACCTAAAACGCCAATGCTGCCGCCGACATTCCATCCGGATGTCTCCGATTCACCCATGCTGACGCCTGCGGAAGCGCCTTCTGTGTGTGTGTTCGAGGTGCTCTGGTTCGTTCCCGCCGTGTGCGTATTCGTCGAGCCGGTCGATTCGGACATCGAATCGCCAAAGCTTTCCGATACAGACTCGCTCTGGGATACGGACTGGCTCTGGCTGACGGATGCGCTGTTGCTGGCGCTCGCAGAATTCGAGACGGAACTGCTTACGCTGGCGTTCTGTCCGAAGCTGTGGGAACTTCCAATGCTCTGTCCCTGGCTGAGGCCATAGCTCGTGCCCTGGCTGACGGACTGCCCGTGGGATACGCCGTAGCCTTCTGAGTGATTGATACTCTGCGACTGGGAGATACTTGCGCTCTCGCCTTCCGTAACACTGAGCGTCCTGCCCAGGGACTGCCCAAAGGACTGTCCCGACGACTGCCCAATCGACGCGCCCTGGCTGATCCCATGGGACTGCGAAACGCTGTTGGTCACGGACTGGCCGAATGTCTCGCCAAAGCTCTGGCTGTAGCTCTCCGACAGCGTGTGTCCGACATTCTCGCCAAACCCCGTGGAAAACGACTCGCCGCGCGAATAGCTGACCGAATCCGCGTCTGTGTACGCCCGGTTCCAGCCCTCGCTCGTGGACTGGTTGTTCGAGAACATCATCGGGATCGACAGGTTAAAGGAAAAGGACTTTGTGCCCTGAAGCTGTCCCTGCCAGTCCGTCATGTCGCGCTCCGTTCTTGCGCTCCATTCCTCCAGCGTCGATTTATAGACCGGCGTGGACAGGATTTCGATGATGTACTCATAATCGGCCATGCCGACAATGATCTCTTCCAGCGTACCCTGGGAGTCCGGATTGATGTTCCGGCCGCCCATACCCTTGTTGCCCGCGTCTTCGCCGCCCGCGTTTGCCTTGGGAATCCCGCGTACGACGGTCAGGTAATCCATGCCGTACATCTTCTCGCGCAGCCATTCGGTTTCTTCCGCGTTGATGCACCGCATTTCCAGCACGCGAAAGCTCCCCTGCATCGCTCCCGCAAAGCCGAGATATCCGTCATGAGCAATTTCTTTCGCTCTATCAATCGTTTCCGCTACGCCCTGCACGCCGTACAGATAGAGCAGCCCCAGCGGTTCCGGCTCAATGATGTTTGCAATAATGGTGATTAAATTGATTCCGTTCTGGTATACGCTGGCCAGTACAGCCGTCTGGATGTCCATGAACGAAGTCGATTGTTTGGCCGACTTGGGCAGGCGGATGACGCGCAGGAATTTGACCGCTTTGAAATACCTGCGTTTTTCACCCGTATCCGGGTCGATGACCTCCAGCTGGTAACACATATACCGCAGAGGCCGTTTATTGATGTCGCCCTGATATTCTTCGTCATATTCCGTCCACGAATCGATGATGCGGAAATCATCGATCGGCGAATCGTAACGCTTGGGATTCAGGATTTTTTTGATGTCATAGCTTGTAAGCCGCATGTTACGCCCTCCTTTCCAATTAAAAAAAAGACGGCTGTGTGATACATGCCGTCTTGATAATAGTATGATAAAAATAGTGGCGGGTTAATCTGTGTGGTCGTGACCATCCGTTCGAATGCTGCGCAGCTGCTTGAAGGTCTTCATCTTGTTGCTGCGCTTGCGGAAAGTCAGAATCTGCTTTCCCCACTTGCCCGCCATACCGAGCGGCGTGGCTACAGCGGTGATCCAGAGAATCGTCTGCAGGTATCCGCTGATCGTGCTGCCGGCTGTCAGCGGGATTGCCTGGTTGTATGCCGCCATCAGCATTTCCGAAGAAACGCCGGCTGTCAGGGAAATAAGCTCCCGGATACAGGTCAAGCCGATCAGGTACACGCCGACCGTAACACAGGTTTCCGTTAAAATGGATGTCCGCTGCGACGGAATCAGCAAAGCAGTAACCACCCCAAACGCCCACATGAAGCCGGTAAGCGGCGCAATGAGATTGGCGCCGAACGCAGCAAAGCGCGTGGTGCAGAACATGGCCAACAAAAACACCGCGATCGGCAGGCCGATTGCCTTGCAGTACCGAAACACATCGGAACTGGATGTTTTATGCCGGTAAGTCAACGGCTTGGATTCCATATCTGTTTCCTCCCTTCCTTACAGGATCTGCTGCTCTTCGTGTACCGTCACTTCGATCTCCGCTTTCAAAAAGGCAACCGTTGTCACGATAGCGGAAATCGCAATCAGTACAAACCACAGGTTTTTGCTCAGCATGTACAGGAGCGAATTGATCCCGTTCACATTGAATGCGACAAACGCATCTATGATTTCAGACATATCTCATACCCTCTTTCAAAAATTGGTTCTGTTTATAGTATGCTGTTTGCAGAGAGCTTCTATTAACAGCAAGCTTTCTGTTTTATTCGAGGCATTTGATCGGCGCAGTTCCCCGCTTGATATCGTATATAATCATCCACGCATCGTCCGAGCGCGGGTTGTTCCCGCGCAGCGATTGTGCGGTTGTCAGCCGGATCTTGATGTTTCGCAGGCTTGTGGCGCCCCTTGTGCCGATCCAGGTGTCGATCTGCACCCGCACCCGCTTGATCGCAGCTTTGTTGGGCGTGACAAAATTCAAGAATCGCGTTACCTGCGTCATTTTATTGCATTTGGCGTTGAAGTCCGTCTGCGTATGCATGCCCCGCTCATATTCCATGTATTCCCTGTACCGGTCAGTAAAACAGATCAGGTCCGGAACATACAGTTTTCCGTCCTGCAGGCGAACCGCTCTTTTGCGATTGAAGCTGGTGATGTCCCTGTACGCCCCGCTCTCCTTCAACACGGTTTCGACATCCAGAATCCCGAATCCGTGCTCTGCGTTGTCGTGTTCTGCAATGATGCGCTCTATATCGGATATGACGGGCTCCTTTTCAAAGTGTTTTTTGTAGAGCCGTGTGCCAATATCCGAAAGCTGATAGGCAAATACCTTCGGGGTGAGCGGCAAGTTTAAAATGCTCTGGTTCAGCGCGCCCATCTTTGCAATTTCCAGCGTGGCTGTCCGTATTTTGTTGGTCCTGAACTCCGTGTTTCGCAGAATTTCGGCTTCAATATCCGGATACTTGGACAGTCCTTCCGCACCGATCGCTTTCATGACCTCCCACATCACATCATTGAACCGCGCTTCATACTCCGACAGATCGACCAGATGCGTCATGATCGACTGGTCTCTTGCGGCCTTGATGATCTCGCGGTTCTGGGTCGCCTGGACGACGGGGACGGAATTGGCTGTTACGCGCGCCTGTTCGTTGATTTCGACCAGCTCGGCAACCAGCTTCTTTTCGCCCTCTACCATTACATCGTCCGCATCCTCAATGATCAGTTCCACCTTTCCGGCGGCAGCGACATCCCGGATGCGGTTTGGCACATGCTCCTTTGCCTGTTCTTCCGCCGCCTCCTTTTCCGCCCTGTCGAGCACCTCCTGCACATCGCTTGCGCCCGCTGTACCGTTGGCAATCATCTGGCGAATCTGGTCTTCCAGGCTTTCAATCTGTGCACGCCGCGTTTCAGCCACATCCATGATTTTTTGCAGCAGCTCGGAACGGTTCGCATTGTAGGTGCGATAGCTCGCGTCTGCTTTCAGCACCAGATCTTCTGTGTCGAGTTTGGCCCAGGAATACTCCCGGCCAAGCACCATCTCATTTCGGTCGCGTGCCAGGATTTTTTCACACAGCTCGCGGGTCAGCTTATCCACATGCTTATAATGCGCCTCCTTGGCTTTCCAGGCGCCTTCCTTGATGCGGATTTGCTCCTGTAAATCCTGCGTTTTTGCAATGGACACATTATATTTGCTAAGGAGCAGCTCATATTCGGAATCACGAGCCATATAACAATCCTCCGATCTCTTCCTGCACATATTTTTCGGGAGACCAGCTTATGATGTCCTCAATTTCGGCTCCCTTGACGGTGTATCCCAGCGTTGCGATGTTTTCCGTAATGACGGAAAAATCATTGTACATGAGCGTCCGGTATTCTTCTGCATGAGCGGCGTATTCCGCATTGTTCTGCGAAATGGCGCGGGAGATATTCTGGCAGTAGATGGCAATATCATTCTGCACCCAAACCGTCAGCATATTGACGGTCTGTGAATACTCGGCCGGATAATCAAGAGCGCTGAGCTGAATGGACAACGCTTCCACATCCTCCAGCAGCCGGTCATACTCCGGCGCCACCAGCAGAGGCTCTTCCTGTCCCGCAGCGATTCGATAGTCAAGCACCAACGCCTTTTCATACAACATGCGCGCCTGGCGGTACTGTGCCGCTACTGCGCTGAAGTCCTCCAAAGCACGGATATCGTCCACCGTCATGATGCGCGTTACGACCCTGCCCGTATCATCGTATACATACTCCGTATTTCCCACGCCGTAAATCAAAAACGCCACATAAATACACGCGGCAATGATTGCTATGGTCAATGCCTTATGCAGCTTTCTTTTCCGCTCTTCTGCGCGCTTATCCCTGCGGATGCGCAGCATTTCGCGCTCCAGCAGCAGGGCGTCTTCTTCCCCGTACCCATCATCTTCCGGCTTTGGCGGTACTTCTGCCCGCATCGTCTGCGGATTTGCCTGCTGTTCAGGACGGCGGGGCTTCCTCTCCTGCCGCTCCTCGCTTTGCTCTCGTATTCTGTCGCTTTTTCGGTGCGGCGCAATACCGGTATCCTTTGCGTCCTCTTTCGGCAAACGGGCATGAGTCGGCTTTTTCAGTCGTTCATTCAGGTCGATCTTCTGCATGCTCCGCCTCCTTGATCATTTCCGTTTCATCTTTTTCGGGCACAAGACAGTTTACAAGATATTCCGTGCTGTACGGGACGATTTCCGTAGCGGCGTCCTTCCAGGTATAGGATTGGCCGCAGGACGGACAAACCGTTGTACGGTTGACTTCTCTGGTCTGCAAGGCGCCGTTGATATAGACGACAGAACCGGTTTGCAGGCATTTGGCGTCCGAAATGGCCTGACTCCCATACGCTTTGACCCAGGGGTAATCCGTTTTCAGGTCGGCGGGGTCTTCCCTAATGCGGAATTTTCTGTTGACGGCAAGCTGGTACTGGACATACCCGCTGCGGCTCTCCGCCTGATAGAACTCGGGGTCCCGGCACAGCGTACCGATTACCATGATCATATTGGATACTTCGCAGCGCTTTTTTAACAGCTCCAGCGCTTCCTCCGGCTTTGTCTTCGGTTCCCGTCTGCACAGATAGATTGGCGTCACATACACGGTGTTCCCCTCAACGCTGTTTTTTGCGGTGCAGTTGGGACAGATCGTGGATTTCAGCACTTCTCGGGTTGTCAATACGCCGCGCACATCGAGCATATCGTCCTTTTCCAGTTCCGACATCTGCGCGATCAGCTTTTCGTTCTTACTCAGGATAATGGGGTTGTCAAAAAATATCCGGTTAGCTGATAGCTTTTCGCTGATGGACGGCCGGCGCAGAACCTTCATGTATAACATCGCTTTGTTGATATTGCCATCGCTGTTGGCGTAGATCCTTGGTGCGCACTGAATCGCTCCGTGCAGGATCACCAGGTTTTCTTTGGCCATAAACCAAACCCTCCTTTATTCCGAAACGATGTTGAATAGCGCGGTCACAGCAATAAAATCGGATTCCATGACATCTGCGATGGCAAGAAGGTTTTGCCTGTCCGGCACATCTTCCTGCAGGATATTGATATAGGTTTCAAATGTGTTTTCAACATTGGCTACCGCTTGCAGGACATCAAGACGATACTCTTCATATCCCTTTGCCGGCTGCATGACATTGATGTTTTCCTTGCTTGCCTGCACAGTGTCGAGCGCAGCCTGCGCGGAGGCAAGCGCGTCTTCTCTTGGATATTCCTGATTTGCCGTGTTTCGTGCCAGCATCAGGTTGGCAGACAAGGCGTTTGTGACCGGATCGAGTTCGCGGTTGACATACATCGTATACTCCACATCCGAATAAGCAAACTGAGCGGAATATACCGTATCGTCCGGATTTCTCTGTCCATACTGCTGCGCGCATCCGCAAAACAGAGATGCGGCAATGATCGCCGTCATCAATATGGCTGCTGACACAAAGCACTTCTTCTGCTGCTTTTTTGTCATAAAAATTCCTCCTGCGGTTATTCTTATCCATAGTATGAGCGAATGCGACCCCGTATTTTACAAAAAAATGGGACGGATTATTCCGCCCCATTTTACTCTGCTCAATGGCTGTCGATGACTCTGACATCGAGGTTTGTTCTGCAAATTGCCGCATTGACCGTAATACTCGGATCGCACTTGCGCAATTCTCCCAGCATGCAGTCATATATGGCGACATTGTAGTCTGCTCCACGGTGCGCCTCCACAATGGGATAGACGCGCTCTTTCCAGTCGATCAGGTCCCTGACAGACACGACGATCGTTCGTTTCGTTTTCTGCAGGTCTGACATTTTGCTTACATACAGTTCCTTTTCTTCTTCATCATCTCCATTCTGTTTGATTGCGCACTTGCCCTCAATGATCACTGCTGCGCCCGGAACGACATACTCGGCATACCGCGCATACGCTTTGGTAAAGCAGCATACCTGAATTTGTCCCGATTCGTCGCTCAGCTTGAAAAACGCCATCAGCGCATTGTCCGACTTCCGGTTTGCGTACCGGACATTTTCAATAACGCCGCAGGCCGTACAGGGGCCTTCGTTCAAATCCGCAATCGCTGCGCTGCGTTTCTTTCTGGCGGTTTGCAGGTACTCGTCGAATGGATGGCCTGACACATAGGCGCCAAGCAGCTCCTTTTCATCCTCCAGCCTGGAAAGCCGGCTTTCCGGCGCTGTGATATCCAGGATGAAATCCTCAAACCGCGCTTTGTACTCAGCCAGGGCTTTTCGCGTTCGGATCAGCTGCGATACGGTCTTTTTTGCCGCTTTTTTATCGGCAACGAGCTGCATCAGATCATCCGGCAGTTCTTTGACCGACAGTTTTTCCTTTAACGCGTTTTCCTGCTCCTGAACCGACGCCCGTTTTTCGAGAATCTTGGCTCGATCCTTGACAAGCGGCTCAATGGCCTGCAGCATGGCGGAGCGGCTCGAACAGAAAGCATCCAGTGCGCCGCAGCGAACGAGGTTCTCCGTTACCGTTTTGTCCTGGTGCATGCGATACAGAAAATCCTTGAAGGAGATAACCCGACCGGCGTTTCGCTGTTCGATGATATCTTCCATTTTTGAGCCGACGCCCTTGATGGCGCCAAGGCCGTACAGGATCTTTCCATCTTTGCATTGAAAGCGCACGCCCGACATGCGGATATCCGGCGGCAGCACTTCAATCCCCATTCTCCGGCATTCTGCAATCAGGCCGCCGAGCTTGTCGAACGATGCGAAGTTCAGCGCGGCCGTCATGTATTCAACCGGATAGTAGAGCTTGATCCAGGCCGTATAATACGCCACCATGGCATATGCCGCCGCATGGGATTTGTTGAAAGCATACTTGGCAAAGTCAAGCAGCTCTTCCCAAAAGCGTTCAGCGCTCGTTCCCGTCGCGCCGGCTGCTTTCAGCCCATCGATGAACCGGCCCTTGTAGTTGCGCTTTTCATCCGTCAGGATCTCCAGCTTCTTTTTGCTCATGGCACGACGGATGATATCCGCCTCACCGAGCGAGAAGCCGGCCACCTTGTTGAAGATCTGCATGACCTGTTCCTGAAATATGGGCTTTCCATAGGTCTCGCCCAGGATTTCCTTTAAGGCCGGAACGATGTATTCCGCCAGTTTCTGGCCGCGTTTGACCTTCATGATCTCGTCCAGGTACTGCATCGGTCCGGGCCGGTATGCGGCGACAAGCAGGATCAGATCCTCAAACCGTGTTGGCCTGAACTGCCGCAGCATCTGTTTCATGCCGTCGGATTCGAACTGAAAAACGCTGTTTGTCATGGCCTTGGAGAAGATGTTGTCAAACACATTTCCCTTCCCCTTCAGGTCGAACGGCGTCGAGCGGCCGTCTTTGAGGGAGCGTCCGATCTCTTCCATATCGAGCATTACGCCATGATTGTGCCAGATCAGCCGAAGCGCTTCATCGATTACGCTCAGGTTCGTCAGGTTGAGGAAGTCCATCTTCAGCAAACCTGCGTCCGCTTCCACCTCGTCCTTGTCCGCCTGACAAACCCATTGCTGCTTGTTCTCATTCCACATCAGCGGAAGATAATCGCGGATATCGCCATTGTCGGCAACGATCACGCCGGCAGCATGAACGCCATATTGAACGATCGTTCCTTCAATGAGTTTGGCGGTGCTTATGATCTCCAGCGCTGTTGCATCGCTGGCATAGGTGCTCATGAGCGTGGATTCGGCGTCTGCGATTTCAGCTCCGGGCGTATTGGGGATATGAGAGGCGATCTGTGCGGCAAGATCCAGGTAAGCGGTCCCGCTGTCATAATCGCGGTATCCAAACGCCCTGGCAACGGCGCGGATGGCGCCCTTTGCGGCAAGCGTGCCCTTGGACATGATGTTGCAGACGGCGTTTTCGCCATACCGCTTCTTCACATATTCGAGCACGACATCCCGAATGGCGTTGCGGAAATCCGAGTCGATATCCGGCTGGCTGACGCGATCAACATTCAGAAACCGCTCAAACAGCAGCCCGTATTGCATGGGATCAACGCCTGTGATGCCGATCAGGTAGCACACGATGGAGCCGACAGCCGAACCACGGCCGGGGCCCAGGTTCATGAACGGTGCTCCCGGTTCGCTGCTTCCCTGGGACCTCGCGTAATCAAGAAAGTCCTGGACAATACAGAGATAGCTGCTGTAGCCAAGCTGTTCGATGACTTGGAGTTCGTATTCCATGCGGTCCCGGTGCGCTTTGGTAAACGCGCCGTTGGGGTAGCGTTTTTCGATCCCCTTTTCGGCCATTGTGCGAAGCCACTGTGCAGCGCTGCTGCCGTCCGGCGTCGTAAACACCGGATAGTGCATGCCAGAAGGCATTTCAACATCGCATTGGCCGATGATCGTCCCGATGCCTGCCATGGCGCTGTCAACCGTTTCCCGGTCGAGAATGCGCAGCAGCCATTGCTTCAGCTCCTCATCCGTTTTGATGTAGTATTCCGCATGATCCGGGCGTTCGGGTTCCCAGCGGTTGAACCGCAGCGATGATACGATTTGCCGCGCCAGCTGGTCTTCTGCCGTTTTTGCCGCAAAATGCGCGTCGTTGCATGCCACAACGGGCATGTTCAGCTCTTTTGCAATGTCCGCAAGGACCGGCATGACCTCCTGTTCGTCCGGCAGCCCATGATATTGCAGCTCAATATAGAAGTTTCCCTTTCCAAAGAGTTTTTCCATCTCGACTGCATACATGGACGCCTCATTGCGAAGCTCCTGTTTTGACGCCGTAAGGGAGCGCAGTTTATCGATCGTCTGCTGATAGGATTTCCACTTTTCGGTACTTTCGTTTGCCTCCCGGATAATGCCCTTCAGATTCGTCTCTTCCTTTTTGGCTCTTGCGATCTTCGGCTTGATTTCTTCCAGTTGGCTTGCCGCATCCTGCGTTTCCTTTTTGTCCTCTTCCAGTTTTCTGTGCGCTGCTTCGTATTCTGCCGGGTCCGCTTTTTTCAGTGCCGCAATCGATTTTTCGCGTTGAACGAATTTACGGGCAGCGAGCTTTTTGAGCCGTTCCCGTTCTTCGACCATAGCGGCGATCGACGCCTGGATCTGCGACAGCTTATCCTGCTGTTTTTTGTCCCACGCCTCATCCGGCCGCGTATACTTTGACTGACGCGCCTCCAGCTTTCCGATCTCGTCGTTCGCCTCGCTGTTGCGCAGCAGTATCCTGGCAAGCACACCGCTTACGCATGCGCTTGTTGCGATTACATGATCGTGTCCGCTCGTACCTTCGCCGAAGAATTCCCGCAGAATGCCCATGTTCATACACGGAAACCCGTCTACGATTCTGGTGTTTGCCTTTGTCAAAGCCTTAGCGATTGCCTGATAGCCGGCGTACGATTTGGGGATCAGCACAAGATGGCGCCGTTTGGTGTGGTCGCCGTCTTCGAGCATGTACGCTTCCAGACCGGGGATTCCCTTGATTCCGTGATTTCTGGCAGCGCGCATGAAGCTCAGCGTGCCGGTCATTGTTCCGTGATCCGTCAGTACGACAGCAGGAGCTCCAAGTTCCGCCGCGCGCTCACATAACCGTTCAGTGCTCATGGCGGAATCACGACAGGAATGCTCACTGTGTGTGTGAATCACGCCGTTTTTGATTTTGGATTCCATTAAGCAGTAGTCCTCCTCTCGTCAAAAATGATTCTGCTTATAGTATGAAGAAAAAGTGCAGGCATTAAAAAAGCCCTGCGCGAATATGCGCAGAGCTTGTATGTAGATTCGAACTAATGGATTTTAGATATTTGTGGTGTTTCCAAAACCTCTAACAATATGCGGAACAGAAGCCGCTGTTTTTTCGATTTTCAAAACTGGCGCTCGTTCGGGCTCGGGACTTCCCGCTCTTGCTGGCCTCCCTGTTCTCTGCCGTTTTCAAAGATATCGTCGGTGAATTCGTTCAGGCCGGACAAAAACGTCTGCCACGCGAATTCCTTTGGCGCAAGGACAACCGCATTGCCAAGCTGCCGAATCACAACCTCATCCGTATTGAAACGAAATCTTTCGGGCAGCAGCACTGCCTGGCCTCTTTCGCTTTCAAAAATCTTCGCAGTATCCATCAGTAGCACCTCCTGCTATAAGCATATACCATGTGTCAATGTTCTAATTTTTATGTGTCATGCATGATGTCCGTTAGCTCCTCCACAATCCTATACGGATCAAAATCATGACGGATACGCTCGCCATTCCAAAGAGGGCCATACACGCCCCGGTCGTTGATCTCATTTACAAATTTGATCGCTTTGCCGCAATGATTACGCCAATCGTACAGGTTCCTGTTGTAGTCATCAAGCAGGTAGCACTGTGTCATCTTGACGCCTCTTTGGCTCGCGTAGCATTGTGCAGCTGCGGCTTTTGATTCATCGATATCCGTAAAAATCACATTCCCCGACTGTTCATGAAAAATTTTGGGCAAATGCCGACGTAGCCATTGCTGCTTTTCGATTGCAACCGCATTAAAATGCGTTCGGTGAATTGCGCTGATGACGCAGATTTTTATGCCGTCGTCATGCAGCATTTTTACAGCTTCTATTAAATTTGCATACGGTTTGAGTCTTTCGAAGAACCCTGGCAGCCACATCTGTTCTAAACAGTTTGCTTGTTCGTAAAACTTTGCCATCGTTCCGTCCATATCAAGAAACAGAATTTGGTGATTCATTATGTGATAGCCTCCTTTCGTCTTAGCCATTCTCTAATTAAAGTATGGTTAAGGAAAGAGGAAAACAAAAACGCCGCCCATTATGGACGGCGTATAAACTGTGTGGTTGATTACTTTTAGTAGCGTAATTAGTTATTGCCAGGTAATGTACCAAAAAGCTGTTCGATTGATGTGATTTTGGATGGAATTCTTTTTGTGCGCTGGGGTGCCTTGCTTATACCAATGATTTTGGCAACTGGCTTTCCATATTTGGTAATAACGACATCTTCCGTTTCAGCCAAATCGACATACCGGCCGACATTGACTTTTAAATCAGACAACGAAACAATCATACTGTACCCCCCCCCCTCTACTTATATAGTATAACATTTCGACGCTATTGCGTCAGCTGTTTCGATGCTGTTCTTCCCGCTTTTCGCGCAAAACATTTTCCAGCTCAATTTCGATAAGTCTGTTGCCCGCTTCAATTCCAGCCTCCGCTACCTTTGACCAATTGATGCGATTTGCGACAGTGGAAAAGAAATGTGCCTGCTCTTCGTTTGTCATATTACTCAAGTCGTCGTAACATCCGCTCTCGGCTACGAACCGAACATCATCCTTCCCCTGCCATAAGATATATTCTTCACACTCTGCAAGATTTGCAATGCAAAGCCAGTCCTTGTCTGTATTAGCGAGAATCTCCCACAAGGCTGCGACAGCTTTTTTGGTTTCATCATCCATTTCAATAACGGCCGAACCGGCTGCAATCAGAATGTTTTGCAGTGCATCTTTTGCAATAACTTTTTCCATTGTTTTTTCCTTTCTTACATGAATTTTTGCGTAATTTCATCCAGACAACGCCAAGACAGATCTCGGTCTAAAATGATGTAATCTTCTTTTTCGATTACACCGCCGCAGCAGAAACAAATAACAGTTTCATCCGGCTGCAAAATGCCGTATCTGGCCACCATGTTTTCTTCCTCAAACAAATCAACGAATTTTACAAGTTGATATATAGATTGTGAATCCCGATAATTTTGTCTATCCATTTGCTTTTCTCCTTTTATATACATTTATGCAGGGGTTATGGAATCGGATTCTTCTGCGGCAGGATCTATAGCCTCCAGCACAAACCCCCTATGACAAAATCCGGTTACATCGGACAAATAGTCCGATATTTCCTCATCGTCCGACATGCCGGCAGGGATATCAATTTCTTTGGGTAGCCGCTTCAGGTCACTTTTGTGATCGACATCCCATAAAATGTGTGTTGCTTTTAGCTTCATAATATTTCTCTCCTTTACATCCCTTCGGTTTGATCTTCAAAAACAGTTTTCGCGATATCCTTTGGAAATATTTGGCAAAACAGCTCCTTATATCGCCGGAATCCCGCTTGTGATAAAGGCGCTTTCAGTGAAGTAAGGCTCCAGCATATCAATTCTTCCTCCGGACAACTATATGGATTTGCGAAAAAACGATTTCCATTATAGCGAGGCGGCTGTATTTTTTTTATCTTCTCCGCCTCTTCTTTTGTCGTAATGGTTGCAGCAATATCGCATTTTTTCTGCGCTATTGCTTCTATCAGAAAACTGGTAAAGCCTTCTTTTTGGTAAAAACAAATTTGTTGGTGAATACTGTTGAGCGCTTCTATTCTGTAAGCCTTTACCTTTTCCGAGCATGATTTGTCGCAGGCAACATTGGCAATGGCCTCGATAATGGTGCAGCTTATATCGTTCATAACTTGCTCCTTTTATTTTTCTCCTGTGTGCCCGAATCCTCCACTTCCTCTTTCAGTTGGATCAAGCTCATCGCAGACAATCAAATCGGGTGTTTCGTGAGCAACTATCACCAGCTGCGCAATTTTTGTGCCGGCAGTTACAATCCGAGTCTTGGACGAATCGTTATGTAGTGGCACCATGATTTCGCCTCGATAATCGCTGTCGATCACTCCCACGCAGTTCGCTGGCCGCAATCCATATGCTGTTGCCATTCCACTTCTCGCAAAAACCAAGCCTACATACCCGTTTGGAATCGCCACAGCAATTCCGGTATGCGCCTTTACAGTTTCTCCCGGCAGCAATTTGAGCTCCGGATCTGTGATGAACAAATCATATCCGGCAGCACAAGCGGACCCTCTTGCTGGCATTTTTGCAGTAATATCCGTTTTCTTGAATTTAATAATCATGAGTCTTCATCTCCCTCCAATATTATTTGATTTCGAACACCGTAAGTGGGCCAATAGAATCCGTAACTGCGAGAAGATCCTGTATGGCTGCAATGGCCCGTTGTCTTGTCTGAAAACGTCGTGCGTTTTCTGCATTTGGCGTAAAAAATATTCTTCGCGCGGTCCTTTTTGCGATGAAATAACCGACTCTACTTCCCCCAGCAACCTGTATAGCAAAAGGTTTTGGAGTGCATACAGTGGAGTATTTCACATATTGCACATTATAGTGTTTTGCCCATGCGCCGATCTTTTCTTCTGCTTCTTTTGTAGAAGCAAACACCATAGCGCCTGTTGCAGTCCGCGTACACTGGAGCTCTGTCTCATTAACATTGCTGATATAACCATCTACCATTTTTGCAACAACCGGTTCTGAGATATACGGATGATATGCCAGTGAATGCCTTGTTGTAAATCCAATGTGTAAATAAGCGTGATTCCCTTCTGATGATTGTTTGCCAACCTCCCCACTTGCACGCGCAATCCATTCTTCCAGCTCGTTGGTGGTGTTAAAGAAGCGATCATGCAGCACTTTCCGCTCGCTGTAATCGCTGTTATTGACAACAACCTTCCCTCTTACACACACGCGGGGATTATCGTGCAGGATATCTTCAATCGAACGCGCATCCCTGACGCCGCGTTTGAACCACTGTTCAATCTGGCCGGCACACAGCCACTTATTGTTCCATTTGAAAAGCAGGTCGTCTGGATTCAGGTGTGCGAACATACTGTGGACCGTCTCCATGAACTTGTCTTCCGGCAGTTCACACAGTTTGTCGTGGTAAATATCCCAACTGCGTTCACGCACTTCCCGGCCATTAACAAATTCCGTGCAGTTGTTCGATCCATGCAAGACAAGCGGGATAATGCCTTTTGTCGTTTTGATAAAAGTTCGTGCGTAGACGATTGTGTATCCCATATCGGAATCCTCCTTTTTTTTCGTATTCTATTTCCTTTTTTTATAAGCTCCGATCGTCATTTCCTCGTTCTAACAGGTAGTATGAGGGAAAACATGAATATGTAAAAAACACCCTACATGGTTTCTTTTGCGGCCGCCTAACATGCTCGCATAAAAATACCAATTGCCGGCATACATAATATCTCGATCGATCTGCTCATATCTTCCACATTATCCTCCCTATTATCCTGATAGACACGCCAATAAAAAAAAGCGCCCCATATGGAGCGCTTACGAATTGTGCGGCCATCAGCTCGCATTGTTTTCTTGAACGATTCGGATTTCATCCACCCCGTAAACGACCCCCAGGCCGAAACCGCGATCCCATGCAACATGGACGGTTGCAGAGTCATCCACACACCGGACCGTTCCCCGGTCGCCCGGCTCCAGTCGGCCATACGGGTCGTCCATCTTGACGAGCTCAACACGCGTTCCTTTCGGATATCGCGCCCGAACCGCCGCTACAGTTTCTTGCGACACGCTTTTCACAGTATTCTCCTTTCTGTCAAATGAACGGCAATGCCGTGTTTCCGCCCGCCTCAACCATGCGCTTTGCCACCTCATGACTGGCGCGGTTACGCTCGTCAAAAAGGTATTCGTCAGACGCGCAGGTCTTCAGCCATTCCACGCAAAGCCGCGTAAACGACTGCTGGAGCGTCCGATGTTCGTTCTGCATGTTTTTGCAAAACGCCGCAGGGTTAAAGCTGTAGGAATTGAGCATGAGAGATACTGTCTTGACCTGTTCTGCTGTGTTTGCCATCTTGTTTCTCCTTTCCAAAATCAACCGGAAAACGATTATCCGCAGCCGACGGCGTACAAATCAAAGTTGATCTGTTCTCTGATCTCACTTCTGCTCATGTCGGTGATCTTCTGTACTGCGCGTATTATCCGCTCAACCACTTCCTCTTCGCTGTCCGGCTCGTTTGCCACCCGGTGCCAGGGCATTGACGGCGGATAATAGAAATAACAGACTCCTTCGCCGTCGTCTCCATATGTCAGCGTGTCAGTTTCGTCGCAATGGCAAAGGACATCGGCAAAATTGTCAAACCCGCCATAATCGCAGATCGCATCTGCGCCAAAGTCTTTAGAACGACACACTTCGTCCGCATCCTGACGCTCAGGGAACTGCTCGTGCAGAAATTTTGCTGCCTTTGCTCTGTCAATCCGATGAGCAATATCGTTTGCAATCAACCCAATGCCTTCTATCATCCAGTAAGAGACGCTCATTGTTTTTCTCCTTTTTTTATATTGTTCCGCTCTGCAATGTTCCAAACCTGTGCTTTTTCTTTTTGATCTGGCCGCCATGGTCGATCAGAATTTCCTCAATTTCAGCAATAATGGATTGAATTGCCTGCACCATGATGTTTTTGAAATCCTGACTGACCGAGGTGTTTTGAACAAGCGCACACATGCTGTTATATTGATCGATAGCTTCTTCCGCTTTGGCGCAGATCAGTTTTCGGTAAACCGCAGGTTCTTCCCTGGCGAGCGTTTTGAGTGGAAACCTGTCAACGAGCTTTGAAATGACAACATAGTCTTCATGCTGCTCGTCTCCAGGAAACCATTCTTCCGTTTCTCCTTTGCTCAATACCCTGTCCTCATACGCATAATAGCCTCTCGTATAAACCCGCACCTCCGATTGCGCTGGCGCAAGACCGATCAGCTTCAGTTTGCCGTCCGGTAAAACAGTGACGATCCTTTGTTTTCGCTTATTACTTTTTCCTTTACCAGACAAAGTAAACAGCTCCGGTTCACCTGTTGATTCCGCAATGATGTCTACGGCTTCCTGCTTGCTGATTTGCAAAACACCGGATACCATGTCGATAATGCCGCCCCGAGCCCCACAGGCATAACAGGCGTATCCCTGCGGCGTCAGGTAACAGCTTCCAAAGTGGTGGTCGTCGTGGTTCTTATCAGGACACAGAATCAATTTTCGTTTGCCGCGCGACTGTATTTCCATGCCGATGTATTCCGCTACGGATTCAGCCGTTACGCTGTTCATCAGCGCGGGCAGATCATATTGCCGCACAATCCATGCTCCTCCTCTCGTCATCATTTACTCTGAACATAGTATGACTTATCGCCCCGCCATACAAAAAGGCGCCCCGCAATCAGCGAAGCGCCTTATGTGAAATGTCATTCAGTCGGCGTTTCCGGCGTCAGCGTTGCGGCTCCCCCCGCCGGCTCGTCAGGCGCATCCCCCTCTGCCGGCTGTGTTGCTGGCGCCGGCGTGGGTTCCGGCGTCGGTTCTGGAGTCGGCTTGAGCGTTGGCTCAGGCGTGGGTTCCGGCTGCTCCTCATCCGTATCGCCGCCGTCTACCGCCGCCGCCAAAAATGCGATCGTATCAAACTGCGCGCGGCTGTCAAACCCCAGCCCATAAAAATCGAAATACTCATATTGCGTAAACCCACCTTCTGCATCGATCATCCGGCTTGCTTTCGGTTCAATATTCAGCACGCCGACGGGTTTTAGCGTTTGCGCATCCGCAATGAGCAAATTGCCGTTCGGGTCATAGCCGTAAATTTCCGCAATAATCTCGCCGTCATAAACAGAATTTAACGCCACGAGTACCGAATCACCCTCCCGCAGCAGCGCGTATACTTCCGCAAGATCCTGCAGCGTATTTTGATTCCGTCCATATCGCGCGCCATCCGTTTCATCGAATGCGATTTTTGCAATCGGCGCTGTCACCGCTTCATCGGCGTCCTCCCATGTATCTGCCAAAGCCATCTGTTCACAGGTCAGCCATCCCTGATCCGGTAAAAGAAAGGACAGTACGCGGCCGATAAAATTATCTTCCAGATACCAGGTGTTGTCCGCCAGGGTAAACCGATGCGTCATCTGCAGCGGTTCGTCATACAGGACGATCTCGTTTGTCGTGTCAATGCGCCAGACATTCTCGACTTCTCGTTTTTCCAGCGCGACATGCTTGCCGTTTTGAATCTCATACGCATATCTGCCCTCCGGAAACTCCGCCCATCCGGAGAATCCCGTAAAACGATAGCCCCTCAGCGTCTGCACTACGCAACCGTATGCTTTCGAGCGGTAGCTGTCTGCCCATAGAACGACATTCCCTATCTTGTACGGCGCATCCATTCCGTCACCGTTTGCCCGATCCTGCTCCACAAACGCTTCGTACAGCGTATTGTCCGCTTTGGTGGGCGAAGTCCCGTATACGAACAGCTCTGCATAATCGGATACCCCGTCCCCATCCGTATCCATGCGGCGGGGGCTGGTATTATACCGGTTTTCCTGCTCGTTGGTCAGTCCGTCTCCATCAAAATCTTCCGTCATCATCGCCTGCGAGTAGTCGTTGTATGCCTTCAGCGCCGCAGCGTTTGGCGTTGTAAAATATGCGCCCCTGCTGTCGTCTTCCTGCGTAATCAGATCATACAGCGCAGGTGCATATATGGCCAGGATAAGCGCGCATACCACGCCGAGTATGGAATACAGCACTTTATGCGGCTTTCTGCGGCGCCGTTGTACCTTGCCGCCCGGCCCGTATTCCGGCAGCGCCCTGTCTTTCCGCTTTTTCCTGCCCGCCTTCTCCTTCTTTTTCATTACCGCAATGAGATCTCTTGCCATGTGTTTTGTCCGCCTTCCGGCTGCCGCTCCTTTCCATTTGTATGAAGGTAGTATGATAAATTTCTCATGCTGTTTTTTGCAAATCCGGGAGTATATGCCTAAAAAAAAGCGCCCCAACGAAGGGGCGCTTTCCGATGATGCGTTCAGAATGCTTCGAAAATATCGACGGCGCTCAAATCGCCGAACGCTGGATATTTGATTTTGATATCTTCGATTTTTTGTTCCGCGATCTCACGGGTAGGAAAACGCTGCGCTTTCCCAGGCCGGTCGCACAAGCACACTTTTCCGTAGAAAGAGCCTCGTATAAAAAGCCCTGTGCATGCTCCGGATGTGATGCGGATGATCCATTTTGCATAGTTCATTTTTGACTCTCCTATACCGCGTCTGACTTTATGAAGCGGTCCATAATCCTCTTTCGCAGATGTGTGTTCCGTACCTGCGCACTAATGGTTCGAATGGATTTGTTGACCGCTCGTTTTTCGCCGATGATAACCACCTTTTCCTTTGCCCGCGTTACGGCCGTATAGAGCAGAGCCCGTTCCAGTATGTAGTAATTCGCCCAGCTTTGGACGACGATTACCGCCTGGTACTCGGACCCCTGCGCCTTGTGAGTGGACATCGCATAAGCAAGTGTGAGTACACTGATGTTGGCCTGGTTGTAAGTGAGTTCCAGTCCCTTATCAAACTCTACGCACAGCTCGTTGCGTTCTCTGTTCACCCGCGTTACCGTTCCGCAGTCGCCGTTAAAGACCATCCGGTCATAATCGTTTTGCGTCTGCATAACCCGATCCTTCAGCCGGAATCCACTGACCTGCTGTCTGCTGTTCCTTTTGTTAATGCGGTCCTGAATTGCCCGGTTCAGCGCTTCGCTTGAAGTGTAAGCGTCTTTTTTGAACTGGCGCAGGCTGGTAACGCAAAGCACTTCCTTCGGTCCATACCGGTCAACGAGCCGGCAATACTCTTCTACGATGGCTTTTTGCTGGTCTTCCCTGTCAGCAATCTCGATGATGCGGAACGAATCGTCCTGAGCGAGCGCATGAACGCCTTCGCCAAGATTGATTCGCTGAGCATTGAGCGCGATCCTGCCCTTTTGCCGGTGCGACAGCTCCAGCTCGACGGTAGGGACACAGGGAGAGCGCACCAGATCCCGAAAGAACAGGCCGGCTCCGATGGGCGGAAGCTGGTTGATATCGCCAATGAACACGATATCCGCGCCCGCCTTATGCACTGCCTGAAGCAGCAGCGATGCGTTGATGATATCCAGCATACTTGCCTCATCTACAATCACCAGCTTGCAGCCGTGCTGGATCAGCTTTTTGACAAACGCCATTTGAATCGTATGCGCCTGTCGCCTTGATGTGTTTGCCATTCTCTGCGCCGCCTTGCCGGTTGGCGCCAGCAGGACGGTCTCGTCTTCCCGGTACGCACGCACGATCGCATTGATGATCGTGGTCTTGCCGGTTCCGGGCCCGCCCGTAATCACCGAAATGCGGTTTGTGAGAGCGGCTCGTATGGCTTGGCGCTGTTTGCCGTTGAGTTCGATTTCTTCGACTTTTTCCGTGCTTTCGATCACATCCGACACATCCTCATAATCGATCGTCTTAGCAGGAACCGATTTTGCAAACTCGGCGACCAGATTCGCACAAGCGCATTCTGCCTCATGGATGGGTTTTGCGTACAGAGACTCGATGCCGGAGACATTTTCAAAAACAATCATGTGCTTGTCAATGCTCCGGCTGATGGATTTGGCAAGCGTCATGTCGTCAACCTCGCCGATCAATGCTTTTACATTTTTGTAAAGAGATTCTGCCGTCAGATAGCAGTGCCCTTCGTTTTGTACATTCATCAGCGTGTAAAAAATGCTGGCGTCAATCCGTCTTGTGTCATCCTTTGGGATTTTCATTTTCTGTGCCAGTTTGTCTGCCCGAAGAAAACCGAAACCCGGAATGGTCGAAATGACGCAATAGGGATTCTTTTTCATTTCCTCCAGGCATTTCTGCCCATACTGCCTGTATATCGCCAGCGCGGTCGTCATCGTGATATCGCCGTCAAAAAGCATGACCAGATCCTGTAGATACCGGTGTTCTTGCAGACTCTCCCAAATATCCTTCAGTTTGTTTTCCGTAATTCCCGGAATCCGAAACAGAAGCGGAGATCTCTGTTCGAGCAGCTCAAGCGTCCGGTCGCCAAACACCTGCAGCATCTGTTCTGCCGTCTTGGGGCCAATCCCCTTAACGAATCCACTTGTCAGGTAGTTGTAAATGCTCGTCCTGTCATTTTTCCTTCTGGTTTGGGCAGACTGGATTTTGAATTGCCTGCCGAACTTGGGATGCGTATCGTATTCTCCGCTCATTGTAATCGCGTCGCCAATGCACGGAAGGGCGACATTGCCTGCCGCCCGTATAGATTCCCCTTCTGCGTCAACCAGAATGGACGCCCATCCGTCTCGCATAGCGTATACGCGCTCAATGGTTCCTTGAATGGTTTCCACGGGTTCGCTCCTTTCCTTACTGTTTCAATGATTTTTCAAGCAGGTACTGCAGCCGCGTATTCCGCTGCCTGGCATTGCAGGTCTTGACAGCTTTTTGCAGCGCGCCGTTTTCCGATATGATCATCACGCTGGTTTTTGCGCGCGTAACGGCCGTAAACAGCAGATTCCTCTGCAGCATGTTTGCCGGCTTATACGGAAGCGCGATAATCACATGCTTGTACTCGCTCCCCTGCGCTTTGTGTACGGTCATGGCGTAGGACAGGCTCACGTCCTTCATGATCTCGCGTTCGATATCGATCCGCTTGCCCATGATATCCACGGTGAGACACCCGTCCGCAATGCCGGTCACAACGCCGAGATCGCCGTTGTAGTACCCCTTTTCGTAATTGTTTGAAAGCATGATGATCTTGTCGCGCAGGCGGTATCTGGCCCAACCGAATGCAAGTTCCGGTTCGCCCTCCCTGCGCGGGTTGAGCATTTGCTGCAGCATGTTGTTGAGCCCGATCACGCCGGCGTCACCCCCGCGTACAGGCGTTAAAACCTGCACATCGAACGGGTGCTGCGGGTCGTACAGAGTGCAAACACGCGACAGGATCTTATGTGCGATATTTTTTGGATTGTCTGTAAACCACAGGCCGAACTCGCTGCATTCGATCAGATCGCTATTGCCGTCGTTGATCCGCTGCGCATTCTGGATGATGGGCGACTGGCTTGACTGCCGGTACACTGCCGAAAGCCGTACCGTAGGAATGCCTGCACCGATCATATCATGCAGCACATTGCCTGGGCCCACTGAAGGCAGCTGGTTTTCATCGCCGACAAACAGCACGCTCGTGTCCGACTTGACGGCGGACAGGAATATGCTCAGCAGCTCCGTATCAAGCATACTCACCTCGTCCATGATGATCAGGCCGGCGTTAATCGGGTTGTCTGCGTTTTTGTACATGACATCGCCCTGCCCGTATGGCCGGAAATCCAGCAGGCGGTGGACCGTAACGGCTTCCAGACCCGTTGATTCCGTCATCCGCTGGGCGGCGCGGCCCGTAGGCGCGCAGAGCTTGACTCTGGCGTTGGGGTGCAGCTTTTGGTAAGCGGCAATAAGGCCGTTGATAACCGTTGTCTTCCCCGTTCCCGGACCGCCGGTCAGTATGCTGATCCCGCTTCTTTTCAGCAGCCGGAACGCTTCTTTCTGCTGCTCGGCATATCGAATGCCACACTCGGCTTCGATCTGTTCGGGAATGGTTTCGTCATACTGCTGCGGAGTTGACGCTTGCTGCAGGCGTACGATTTGCGCCGCAGCATTCCGCTCCGCGTGATACAGGCGTGCCAGATATACATTCTCATACAGATCCTGCTCAATCGTCAGCTCCCTGTTGTCCGTTACTCCGGTTACAAGCAGCGACGCGGGCAGCTCTCCTTCTCCGTATGCGTCGTTTTCCATCATGGCGCGCATACGCTTGTACAGTTCCGCAATGGGGATAAACACATCGCCAGACATGCTGCTCATCTTAGCCGCCTGCGTCGCCACTGCGCGCAGACGGGTAACGGAGACGGCGGTGATTCCTTCATCCCTTGCAATCCTGTCGCATTGTTCAAATGTCATGCCGGCTTTCATTCCGACGGTATACGGATTCTGCTTGAGCATGGCAAGCGCGTTTGCGCCATATGCGTCGTAGAGCTTTGAGACTGCCGACCAGAATCCGCCGTACCGCACGACATATGAGAACAACTTGCGCTGGATCACCGTCTGGCGGACCGCAGCACAAAGCGTCTGCGCCTGTTCCATGGAGACATTCAGCGTCTTGGCCACCTGCTTTTCCGCTCCCGACTCGTACATGCTTTCAAAGATATTAAAAGCGCCGAGCCTGGACACGATTGCACGGGCTTTGGCATAGCCAATCCCCTTACAGAGCCCCGAGCCAAGAAATTCGGCGGCCGAAGCGATGTTCCATGCTTCCTCCCGCACGATCTTCGCTGCCAGTCGTTTTCCTTTCGGTCCTTCTTTCCATTCTCCTTCCAGATACAGTGGCGTTCCCTTGCGATATGGTGGAATCGTTGCTGATACGGTGATGAATCCAAAGCGGTTTCTTTCCTTGATGTTTTCGGAAACGCGGACGGAAAAGAGCGCTTTCCCGTCCAGTTCGTTTCTGTATAAATCCTTTTCAAATATACCAAAAAGAACGCTCATCAAATGTACTCCTCTCGTCGTTAATGGTTCTGAGCGTAGTATGACTGATTTGCTGTTTACACAAAAAGGCCCCGTCATAAAACAGGGCCTTAGAGGCGAGCGTCTATTTGGGTTCCGCCGGGAAAGCCGCGCTTTCCATGTTCGGTGCCTCCGTGATGAGCGCAGTCGTAATGTTAATCAGAATCGTCTGCAAATGCGCTGTCATATTCTGCATCTCACGCTTAGCATACTGCTGCGTGAGATCTTCGAGCGCAAGATCCATGCACCGCATGAGCTTATACGGCGGGATTTCCTTTCCATCGCTGTACATGCTGAGCAGCTGGTTGGTCATATTGTGCCGGGCAATCACACGCGCACGCTGCAGCGGACTGTCGAATTTCAGCAGGGCCGGATCGACTTCAATTGGCCCGCGCGGAAACATCTGCGCGGTACAGAAAGGGATCTGGCTCGTGTATTTTTCCATGAGCCGGTTCCACAGCTCGCCTCTCTCCTCCTGGCCGGCACTTCCACGCGGGTCATACGAGAAGGCGGTCAAGCCTTTGACTTTCGACAAAACGGATTTATATAATGGTGTTGACGAATTGAATTTAATATATGCGCATCCGTCCATCAGCATAACCTGAGCGGATGCATACAGATTGTACCGGGTGGGCAGCATTCTGCCCGTCGCGTACGCTACCTTGGCGTCCAGCTCTTTTCTTGCAGCGTCAAGCAGAGATACATCCGCCGGCCGCTGTATAACATTCAGGGAAATGTTATCGATCAGCGCCTGTATTTCTTCGCTCAGCAGCGTGTGGTATTCCGCCGTTCCCTGTTTTGTAACGGCCTTTTGTATGCTGATGAGCGCAGATTCGATGGCCGCCGCATTCTGTGTCTCCAGCCTAAATCCCGTAATCATAAGTGCCTGCGCCGCCGCTCACCCACAACCGTGTGCGGCGGCTCCTCCTTTCGTAGATAGATTACTGTAAATAGTATGGTAAATTTTAATTTTCCTTTGAGCGGTTTTATCATACTATCTTCAGGCACTCACAATGCTGTTGTGATATTGCTCTTGGGCCCGTTTTTTGACAACCGTTATATGAGCGCGTTTTTCTGAACGGCGGTCATCAAGCTGATATAATGCGGATAGAACGGAGGGGACACTATGAATTCGTCCAAAACTCTCATCAGTCTGGCGGATAATATCGCTCTTTTTGTGTACCGGTCAAGACGGCGCAAAGAGCCCGATATGCCTTATGACCTCTTTGACTCCTACAACGATTGGGCGCATGCGACCGGAATCATTCTCCGCGATACTGAGTCCGTTGTACAAGTCTGCCAATTGATGTCGATTCTGTTCCGCATCCCCATGCCTATGCTGGTCGCGGTGCTACAATTCGATCATCTCGCTGTCGAATAAGCCACCATTCATACAAGCGAAAGGAGAATGATCATGGAACAGGAATCGAGAATTGTCAGGCAGATGAAAGATTATCACTCCGGGAACGAAGAACTGCGGCGAAAGGCGATCGATGAAATCGTGGCCGATCACAGTCCTTATATCCATCGCGTTATCAACCACTGGTTTCCGACGTTCCGCAAAGAATATGGAGAAGATATGTTTCAAGAGGGAGCAATGGGCATTATAAAAGGGCTGGAAAAATACGATCCAGCCCAATCCAAACCTACTACTTTCTTTCATTATTACATTTTACACGACATCACCGAATACATTGCTAAAATCATTCATGGCACCTCAGCGTATTGTGCGTCAACGATTAAGACCATCAATCGTGCCATCCAACAGCTCGAAAGCGACGGAAACACCGACCCGACACCGACGGATCTTGCAATTGTTACCGGCATGCGCATCGATGCGGTAAGGCGCGCTATGGACGCCAGACTTGTTTCGCAGACGCATTCATGCGGCGATGAGGAGTATATGGACTCTCTGCTGAGCACCTGTCAGGAGGGTCCAGACGCCGCGCTGGAGGAAAAGGAACGGGCCGATACATTGAGGCAGGCGATTATGTCTCTGCCAAAAATTGAACGCACAATCATCGTACTGAAATACGGATTGTATGGCTACGAAAAGAAATCGCATGCCGAGATCGCGAAACAAACGGGCATCTCCGTAGCGAAGATTCGGTATTATCAGCAGTCTGCGATTCGGAAACTGCGCAAAAATGTAGCCATGAAGAATGTGTTTTCCGATTATTCGCAAGCAAGCTCCGTTAAAAAGATTTCCTTCAGCGAAACATCCGTCGCAGAGCGGCAGATGAGCGAGCTGAAAGACCTGTAACACAGCGCGACGGCCGGATACGGCCTGCACACTATACCATTCGATACGATAGTCGAATTGCACCGCGCCTTTCTGTACAGCCGAATTATGCGGCTGTTTTTTTATAGCAAAACACCCCGCAGTTATTGCGGGGTGCTTTGGCGCTACATGAGTTACATTTCCTCTTCCACTACGATAACGACATACGGCGTATAGCTTCCCGTCAGGTTCAGCGTATGGTAGTTCTTTTGCGATCTGTGGGGAGCCAGACAGTATCCGTATGTGGGAATCCCCCCTGCTGTCATGTCGAACACGTTCCAGCCGCCCTCAACGATGTTCGCATTATCGATCTGTACGCGCTTTGTGTATTGTGAACTTCCGTCAACTCCAACGGTCGCCCATGCATTTGCGCTGGCCGAGGTGCTGGTTTTTGTTCCGTTCAGTTTCTGATCCGCAATGAGCGGATACTGACCTTTGTCTGCTACATACACATACAGTTTGATCGACTTGATCGTCTTATTCTTGTACGCCGACAGGTCAAACATCAGGTTCTGCGCATAGCACCTTCCGGCGCTGTTGCGTCCAACACGGTTGTGGTCCGAGTTATAGACATAATTCACCAGGTAATTGCTTGTCCACGACCCGCAATAACCGGGATTTACGCTCGTTGCTTTAACCGTATAGGATTTCTGGCCTCTCCACCTTGCATACAGCGTAGCGTTGGCGTTTCCGGTATAGGTTGCGCCCGGCGCATAGGCGGTGCCAGTACCGTCCGCCTTCGTGTTCCACTCAACGAAGGTATAACCCGAGCGCGTCGGTTTGGTCGTCGGCAGTTTGATCGATACGCCGTGCGTTTTTGTTACCGCGCCGGGGGCGCCGCTCCCGCCTCGCGCATCAAAGCTGATTTTGTAGGTGTTCAGCTTCCATTGCGCATACAGCGTAACAGCGCTGTTGGCCGTGTAATTGGCGCCGGCCGCATATGCTGTTCCGCTGCCGTTGGCCGCCGTATTCCAGCCAGTAAAGGTGTAACCGGCGCGGGTCGGTTTGGTGGACGACAGTTTCAGCGTCACGCCGTAGGTCTTGGTCTGCGCTGCAGGCGCGCCGCTTCCGCCGTTGGCATTGAAAGCCACCGTGTAAGTATTCGCTTTCCATACCGCATACAGCGTACAGCTTTGCGTATTGTTCCGGTTCCATGCCTGTCCGGGCTGATAGGCTGCGCTGGTCGCAGCAGCCGATGCCGCCCATCCCTGGAAGGTGTAGCCCGTACGAGTCGGCTTTGTGGACGACAGCGCAATCGTTCCGCTGTCCGCATAGACCCAGGATTGCTGCGCCGGGGCGCCGCTTCCGCCGTTGGCATTGAAGGTAATCGTATAGGTGTTGGGCGTCCACTGCGCATACAGGGTTGTATTGTCCGTAAACCCTGTCGTTGTAAATACGCCCTCATACATTGTGCCGTCGCCGGCCGCGCTGGTATTCCATCCGGCAAAGGTGTGTCCAACGCGCGTCAGTTGATCTATATCCGTTTCGACCGTTCTGTCTTCACCTACGGCGAATGTGATTGCCTCGGGCGCGCCCGTTCCCCCGTTTGCGTCAAACGACAGGGTAATCAGTTTCGCCCATTTCGCCGTAAGCGTAGTATCGCCAGTAATCGTTATCGTTTCGCCGGGATCACAGACGGTAGGCGCGGTATCGCCATACTCCCAGCCGGTAAACCTGTAACCGTCCTGCGTCGGTTCGTCCTGTGGGATGGTGAAGGAAGCCTCCTCCCCGCCGGTTACAACAATTTCTGTGGGATCATCGCTATTGTTCGGATCAAGGGTTACGACATATCGCGCCGTAAAATAGCCGGGGTTTTCAGAACCACCGTCAATATGCGCGTATGCTTTATCGATATGCGCCGCATCAAACGCCGTGCCCATGCCGCCGACCAGAACGCCGCAGCCGTCAAACATCGCATTCCCATCTCCGATCTGCTCAAACACCAGATCGTTCGATGCGTAAATCGTTTTCAGGCCGGAGCAGCCGGCAAACATACCTTCCGCGTTTTTCGCATTGGCAGTATTCCATTTTGTCAGATCGAGCTCCGTAAGCCCCGCGCAGCCGTTGAACATGGAGGACAGGTCAGCCGTCTTCGATGTGTCGAATCCGGTCACATTGATGCTGCTCAGGCTCGTACACCCGCTGAACATTGAATCCATCCGCGTAACGCTTGCGGTATTAAACCCGGAAACATCCAGATTCGTCAGGGCAGAGCAGCCGGCAAACATGCCGTTCATGGCCGTTACAGCAGAAGTGTTCCATCCGCTCATATTGGTTTGGGTCAGACTGCTGCAGTATGCAAACAGATTTCCCATGTTTTTCACCTGGGAAACATCCAATACAGACAGGTCGAGACCGGTTAATTTGTCGCACTGATAAAACATCTGCGCGCTGTTTTCATTCGCAGCGATTTTTGTGCTGCCATTAAAGCTGTCCGCGATCACATATACCTGCTTCTGGACATCACCGGTCGGTATTTCGACCATGTACACCTTGTCGTTTTCCGTGGCTCCCACATGCACGAAATCATCGCCGGAAAGTCCGTCGATGATATCTGCCAGCGTCGCCCTGTTTCCGAAGGTGACAGACCCAACATAGGCCGACGGATCGCTCTTCAGCAGTTCGTTAAAAGACGGACCGTCCATCAGCGTATAGGTAACGGCCGGCGCGTCCTTGTCCGTAAAATAGCCGGGGCCGCCGAGGCCATCGTCGATACGGGCATATGCGCCGTCAGTGTGGTCCGGATCGTAGGCCGTGCCCATGCCGCCGGCGAGGGATGCGCAGCCCGCAAACATATCGCCATGCGCCGTATCCGGGCCGATCACGAACGATTCGGACGCATAGATCGTTGCAAGAGAACTGCAGCCGTCAAACATGGCCGACATATCGGATACGCTTTCCGTAGACAGCCCGGAAAGATCCAGTGTCGATAAGCCGGTACACAGCTTGAACATATCGGACATGTTTTCCACCTTCGAGGTATCGAGGCTGGACAGGATTACCGACTCAATATTCCCGGACTCCATAAACATGCCGTTCATGTCAGTCACATTTGCGGTATCCAGATTTGCAGCATCCACTGATGTCAGCGCGGAAAGTTGTGCAAACATGACATTGCTCTTTTCGTTTGCAGTCACCTTCTGATTTTTGTCATGGCTGTACGCTATGATATACACGGTTGTCCCGTCTTTATACAGGTACACATCATCGTTTTCGCCGGCGCCCACATGCACGGGCGTAAGGCCGGCAATCTTGTCTCCATGCGTTGCGATATTGCCAAATTCAATGTGGGTCATGTCGGGCGCTACCGTTTTCAGCTTTGCATTGAGGTTTTCGCCGCTCATAAGCGTATAGGTGGCTTCCGGCGCTTCCCTGTCCGTAAAATAACCCGGACGCAGAGGCCCGCCGTCAATAAGCGCGTAATCTTTATCCACACGCGCACTATCATAGGCCGTTCCGCGTCCGCCGATCAAAGATGTGCAGCCATCGAACATGCTGTCGCCCGATTCCAGCCCTTCGGCAAATGTGTCGGAAGTAAAAATCGTCGTCAGGTTTTCACATCCTTGAAACATCGCATCTGCATTTTTCAGGCTTGCGGTGTCAAAGCTTGTCAGATCCAATGATGCTAAACCGGCACAGCCGGCAAACATGCTGTTCATCGAAACGGTATTCGATGTATCCAGCTCCGATATATCGATTGCTTCAGCGCCGCATCCGAGGAACATGGAATTGCTGTTTTCGTTTGCAATGATCTTCTGTTCCGGCTTGTCCGTATCGGCAATAATATAGGCGGTTTTTCCGTCTTTACTCACATACAGATACACGGCGTCCTTGTCCGTAGCGCCCACATGCACGGGCGTTAACCCTGCAATCGCTTCGCCAAGCGCCGTGCGGTTGCCAAACACGATGGATTCTGCGTCAGGTGCCGCATCCAACACGGCAGCGTTAAAATCCGGCCCGTTTGTCAGATTGAATGTCTTGGGACTTTCAATCGTCAGGTCGAACGAGCCTACCGTTTCGGTATCCACATATTTGGCCATTGCCGTGCCGCTTACGGCAAACAGAACCGCAATCACCAGCAGTACGCATAAGGCAAATGAGCGATTCTTTTTGTTTCGCACTTTCTGTTTCCTTCCTTTCTAAAAAAAATCGCGCCGGCTCGTCATATTTGGCGCGTTAAGTATCGCCTGAGCCTCCTGCGTTTAGTATGCAAAAAAGAAAGGCGGGAAAATAAAAAGCCGCAGATTGATTTTTGTTTTTGTTTTAAAAAAAACAGGCCAGCTAACCGGCCCGTTTTTAGAATTAGGAATAATTGCGCATCTATGCTGTTTTGCCGTCGGAATTTGTGTTTTCTGCGTTATCGTTTTCGCTTTCCTGCCAGTTGTCCGGCGTCTGGTCTACCTGCCTGGCGCGCATATCAATCGTGAGCCCCTGCCGGATATCGGCGTCGATCGCATCCGGATCAGACAGGCGCAGCGTCAGCAGCCTGCTCATTTCGCCCTGTTGCCCGCCCTTCAAAAACATCACATCATAAAAGGTGTATGCGTTTTCCTGCGCGTCCATTTGAAATTCGCTGCCCGGTTGATCATCAATGGAAATATCCAAACCGTCAGGCCAGCCGCTTTCAAACGCAATGATCATATCATATGCGATATCGACTTCGGAAACGCGGCCGGTCTCATCGTAGTTGTATGCGGTAATGGGAATGCGGATCTCTGTCGCATCCTCGTTGAGCGTCGCTCCATTGCCAATCCCTGAACCGTCAATCTCATACATCACATTGAACGCCGCCACCCTGGCGCTGCTTTCATCCCCTGCGCTCGTAGCGTAATTTGCGCCGGCCGATACGAACAGCGCGACAGCCAGGGCAAATGCCGCCACCAGGAACAGAACAAACAGCACACTGAACGCCGACACTTTCCGTATGCCGTTATTCGAAATCTTCTTCGCTTCCATGACTTTCCGTCTCCTCTTTCCCCTCTTTATTGTCCTTCTTTGTCAGCGGCGGCAGCATGATGCACAGCACACAAACGGCCAGCATGCAGCCGATACCAATGGGTGAGCGCACAAACTGGAAAACAACGCCCAGCTCCGGTATTACCCTGACGACCCTGCCTTTGATATGCTCCTGCGTCACCATGCCCCGGTCAGCTGTGTTGTTAGCATCGCCCCTGGTCACATATCCCTCTTCCGTCTTTTCAATCGCCCGATGCGCAATCAGGCTGTCTCCAACCAGAAAGACGAGAATGTCCCCCTCTTCATAATCATCTTCCGCTTTGACGATGATCACATCGTTTATTGAAAGCGTCGGCTCCATACTGCCGGACACCACCGTCGCAACGGAGTAGCCGAACATTTGCGGATACGCTTCTCCAGTCGTTTTTTCCATTACCACCGAATAAGCGCTTCCTACGAGCACCAGCAGGATCGCTGCAAACAAAATTGTGCTGACAACGCGGCCGGCAATCTTTAACGCTCGCATTTTTCCTTCCTCCGCGCCTTAGCTGCCAGCATAGCGGCACATAGAATGCACAGCGCACTCAGCATACCCAAGACAGGCAATTTGCTGCCGCCGCCCGTCTGCGGGCTGCCGCCTGGCGTCGTATAGGTGTTTTCATCCTCGACAACAACATATAGCCCGACCAGATATTCGTCCGGCTCCTGTTCGTTGCCCAGCGCCGTATCGCGTGCAGAATCCCCGTCAATGGGCCAGTTCCAACGGATTGCCAGTTCCTGTGCTTCTCCGCCTTCCATCGTACCCGACACTGCGCGGATAACCTGGCCGGCAGAAACGCCTTCTGGTAAGTCAAACACGCCTGTCTCATCAGCTTCGGCGCCTGCATTCAGCTCCGTTATGACCGGCAGGTCTTCGCTCGTCTTCTGGTGGTACAGGACGGCCGTATAGGTTACTTTCCCCTTTACTGCATTCTTCAGCCGGATGGTTGTCTCGCCGCTTGTGCCTGGCGCCACGAGTTTTTCCGCAGTGCCGGAATTCACGTTCATATATGCGTTGCTGAACAGATTCAGGATCGCCGCTCCGTTTTTATCCACCGGCGTATCCGTCCAGGTCAGTTCTCCTTTTGTGTAGGTCAATGTATGTTCATCGGCCGCGTACGCTGTTTGAGCGGTTATGATAAACCCGACCGTCAGGATCGCTAAAGCCAGGACGGCCGACATCGTTTTTCCTGCGACCCGCGATATGGTTGCCATTTGCTTCTCCTCCCGACTTTGTAAAGTGAAGCACCCCGTCCCGCCACACGGACGAGGCGCCATTTGTCTTACCTTATTTCACGCAATGCTTGTCCTTTAGTCCACCTGCGTCGCGCTGACGGTGATGGAGAAGGTCACATCGTCGAGGTCCTGCGCGTTGCCCATCAGGGTATCCGCAGCATCGCCATCGGCGTCAGCAGAGAAATCCCACGCCCAACCAATGGTGTAGACTTCATCCGCAGCCGTGAACGCTTCCGGCAGCTCGCCGGGTTGATAGACCTTGGAACCGGACGCATCGCCGGACAGGGCCTTCAGAGCGGCAAGCAGCTCAGCGACCGTCTGATACTCAACGGCCTCCTCTTCGCCATCCTGCAGCGTCCAATAGAAGTTCTCGTTCGCATCAAGAGCGTCGTAATCGCCCGTAATGTCCACATCCACCGCAAAGGTGTACGCGACCTCCGGCGCCGCAATCGCGCCAGCCGTCAGAGCATTCGCCGTATCGGCCTTGGGCGTATAACCAAACGCAAAGGTCGTGGTTTTGCTCGTGCCCGGAGCGATCACATTGTCCTCATTGGACGAGGCAACATTGTCGTAAGTACCGTCAAACATCTGGATGTCGATGGTCGCACTCTGATCAAAGCCCCAGTACGCCACGCGCGCCGAGTCGCCGCCCGTCGAGCTGGTCACATACTTGGCCAGCACGCCGCCGGCTACACACGCGAGCGCCAGGGTCAGGGCAAGCACTGCCATAATCTTCTTTCTGTTCTTGTTCATGGTTGCCATACTTTTGTATACCCTCCTGTGATTTTTGCTTTATTGCAACGGCCGGTGTGGCGTCCTCCGTTACAAACCCGTATTTCCGCAAGCACCTTATTCCTGCGGCGCAGGCGTGCCGTAGCAATCGGCTTCCGCCTGTCTGAGTCGTTCCTGCAGCGTTTCATCCGGCTCCGGCAGAACCGGCGCCGGCAGCGTCATATCAAGCGCCTGATGATACAGGCCGGCGTTAATGATCTGCACTCGCACTGCGTTTGCTTTGCTCTGCACCGATCGAATGCGCGCGGCTGCCTGTTCGGGCAATACCCCCTGTTCCCACAACGCGTCGATATCGACATGCGGAACGCTGTCAAATGGCGCTGCTTCGGGAGTCAGAGGTTCGATAAACGCTCCTCTGTCTACGCTGGCCTGCGGTGCGGCAGGTCCTGTAACAAGCCCTGTATGCGCACACCCGCCCAGCATTACTACTGCAGCTGCCGCAGCAATGGCATAAACTGCTTTTCTCAACCGACAACAGCTCCTTTCCCTTTCTTTATATTTTCCCTGCAATGATATGCCGGACGCTCATTTTCTTGAGCAGTCGTTTGGAGAGCAGTGCGTTCAGCGGTTTTTCCGGCTGAATTTTCAGGGATTGCACCAGCTTCAGATCATCGTTGACCCGGCATGCGACCGACCAGTCGCTCTTTATACCTTGCCGGTCCATCATCCCCATGACATCCGGTTCCTGTTTCCAGATATCGTTCAGGTAATCGACCACCGCACTTTTCGGGACGCACATGATCTCCAGTCCCGTAATGTCTTCCGGCGCCGCGCTTTTGCCCTTTGGCCACACCAGCATATAATGCGTGGTAAATGCCTTCGGGTTGTACAGCCACCCGCACCGGCTGATGTTGTTCTGCGCGATCAGCTCAAATGCGAATGTGTCCAGCGGCTTTCGGCAGAATCCAATCGCCGCCTTTTCGTCTACCAGCATGGCGCCCTTCCCCGTCCATCCGCGTGCGATCAGGTCGATGCCAGCCAGCTGGAGCTGCCGATCATCCGTACGTAGAACCCTGAGTCCGTTGTCTGCATACACATCATCGAGCAGATCCTGCAAACGGATACAGGTCTCGTAATCCCCGCTTCTGCGCTGCCGGTACTGCGCGATCGCCGCTTCGTATCCATGCTTCAATGCCTCACCCCTTTCCTGGCTGAAAATAGTATGATAAAACTCGAAGCTTCATAATTCGATTTTTGCTCACAGGTTTTTGATCAGTGACGCCTGGCAGCAATACCGTTTTTCTTCCAGTTTGAACCAGATGGCCTCCCGGACGGCGCTTTTTGCAGAATGCCCGTTTGCGGCATAGACGCGATAGACTTCTTCGATTTTATTCATCCGTTTCAGCAGCCATTGCTGCTCTTCATCGTTGATTTCTCCGTCATTGCGCATATCCGCGATATCCTGCTTTACGCATTCCGGCTCGAATAGCACCGAAGGATACAGCCGCTTGATGACCTCCATATAGGTCAGGCCGTGCTCAGGATCTTCCATGACCGCTTTTAGAACGCACATGGCAAAGCCGACCAGGCGAGAATACGGCAGGCAGCCGTCCTCCATCCATCCGACCGTTGTGTGGAAGTTATCACCCCAGGTGATAGTCGTTTTATTGCCGTGAAAATAGACTCCGGATATAATGCAATCGTTGTTTGTCATATCTTCCTGCTCTGAATTGTCCTCTTGACCCCTGGGCGCTGCGAGTTGCGCCATGACCTCATTGAACAGCCGCTTCAGTCCATACTGCGCCTCGGGGTTTGCGCAGTCTGCGCAGCACACGGCCGCCGCTTCTTCTGCTTGATTCAAGATTTTTTCAAAGCTCATAAATTACCTCCTGTGTTTGCCGTCGGGATATTGGTTTCGCTTCCCGTTGTACTTAGTATGATTGTTTGGTTATACTAAAATTTTGCATATTCATTTTTATTTTCCGATCATGGATCGTGCGGAAAATGCCGTGGGTTTGAGTGTTGTTTTTTCTCTGATTTCCCTCTTTTTGTTAAAATTTTCCGCTCGGCGTTATATGAGCGATAAAACCTTGCACATCTTTCAATCGTCCTTTACAATGAAGTCAGAAAAAAACAGGGAGGTTGAACATATATGTCTGACAAGAACATCATCACGATCATCGATAAGATGCCGAGATTTGCCGATAACCGCGAGAAGCTGGAATGGGCGGAAGCGCTGTACCAGAAGCTGTGTGCCGAGGAGGGCGAAACGGAACCGGACAGCTCAAAGAAACCGCTGAACTGACTGCGAGACAAAAAAAAAGAGACGGCATGAGCCGCCTCTTTTTTTCTTTGTTATGCGTCGATGTATTCATTCAGCCCGGATTTGATGCTCCACGGGATATCCCGCAGATAGCAACCCGGCCGGCAGTGCGGATTGTAGTGTGCGTTGAACGAGTCTTCGAAATCCTCGATGAACGCGCGCACATCGGTCATGTCCCACAGCCCGTCGTTTTTCTGGACCTTCCGCATAAAGGGCGTACCCGTTGCCTGGCGGACCTTGGTGTTAAGCTCTGCCATCTCCCGGATGCCCTTTGCGAAACAGCGCTGGACACGTCCGTTCAGCTCGTTCTCCGTCCAGGACAGAGCGGCGTCGATGTTCCGCAGATAGAAATCCGTATACGTTCCGCCCTTTGCCAGCATTTTGTCATACAGCATCTCCTCGAAGAACAGACCTGCCGTGATATACGCGATGGCCGAAAACGCCATCACACGGAAGTCTTTTCTGTTCTGGATCGCCTTTGCAAAATGCCAGAAGTGGAACGAGTCGTTCTTGATGTCGGTAGCGGTGTCAAATGAATTTTCGTTGGTCGTCATTACGGTGTTCGTGCAGGACATAGTTGTGCCTCCTCATAAAAAAAATAACGAGCGCATAACAAAAACTCCATTCGTCTTTGGTAACACTCGTACTTAGTATGATAAATATATGTGGTGCGTAATCAGGCCGCTCATACACCACCTTTAAGTGTGGCATAAGAAGCATAAGCCGCTTTTGTTAGCTCTTCCGTAAATTGCGGGTTAGTTCGTTTAATATTTTCTACGATTGTTTCTTTAGTTTTATTGCCATGCTTATACCAATAGGCAACGATAGCGACCAATTCATACCAGTGAACTACGCTAATTTCCAACTTGTGTCTCTTAATTTTAAATTCTAAATCATTGACCCTCTTAATCATGCTCGCATAAGGTTCTTTGAAACGCTTCCCTTCTATTGATTTACTTCCTTTTGGTATGATTTCGTATGCTACATCCATTAAGTCGGTTGAGTACAGACCATGAATACACCAACTGTATCTATACCCCAAAAGCAGTCCAACCTCTTGTGCAAGGTAAATTTTCGTTTGGAGCAAAATTCTGTCGTTAATTGTATCATAAGAGAAACAGTGAAGATCACGCAAAGCAATTGCTGTTGCAATTTGTGAGCGATTTATGATTTGTCCATTTTCTACAAAGACACAATATCCTCGTATCGTGTGCCATCCATCCTTGTACTGACAAGCCATGATTTTGCCTCCTTAAAAATATCGAGCGCATAACAAAAACTCCGTTCATCTTTGCATCACTCGTACTTAGTATGCAAAATGTTCGTATCGCACAATAGCGGGCGTCGTTGTGCCCAATAAAAAAGGAGCGAATCGCCTCGCCCCTTTTTATGCTGCTTCGCGGCAGTTATTTATTTTTCTCTTCTAATTGCCCGTCTTTTGGCTCTTCTTCAGTCTTCTGGTCGGCGTCTGTATCCTCCGGCGCTTCTTCCGGCACTTTCGCCTGGAACAGCTTTCCCTGCGCCCAGAGCACAACAAGTCCTGCTGCTGCAAGCACAAAGATGATCAACCCGGCGATTGGCATGGCCTGAGCAATTCCCGACCCATCCTTCTCGCCTTCCGTATCAGACTCAGGCGTTGCTTCGGGAGCCGGCGTGCCGTCCGGTTCGGGCGTATCCTCTGGTGGTGCAGGAGTTGCGGCTGCTTCTTTGCTCGTATATTCGAATGTATCGCCCGTAACCGCGACTTCAAAGGTAGACCCGTCGTTCATCTCGTCTGTCTGTTCAAACTGCACAACGAGCCTGTGTCCGTTCTGCACATCCGTAAACAGCAATACGCCCGAGTATTCCTGAACGCCCATATCGTCGCCGTCCACATACAGCTTGGCAACCCGGTGTCCGCTGTCCGGCACAAGGAAAAGCCTGATCTCGCCGCCCGTTTCCACATTGAACGCTGCGGGCATCTGCGTACCGCTTTCCGCCATTACCTTTCCGCCATCGGTGCAAAACAGCGTAAACGCGACCGTTTCCGCATCCGCATCATCCGATTCATCTTCGCCGTCATTCCGATCGTCCGGTTTCGGCGTTGGCGCCGGGGTGGGCGTTGGAATGGGCTCGAATACGATATCCAGCGTGCAGTCACGGTTGACATTGCTGAAATGATACACGCCGCCATCCACGCCAATCCCTGCTGTTTTACCGTTTGCCAGAACACTCTTGACCCGATATCCGTCGTCCGGCACGATCGTCACAGAACAGCTCTCACCAATCTCAATATCCGTCACCCCGGAAGGCGACACTGCACCCCCTTCTGTCGCCGTTACCGTTATGCGGTAAGCGGTGCGGCGAAAGGACGCCGTTATTTTGGTCGGTCTTTCCACATGGTCGATCGTGTGCGTATAAACAGTCTGACCTCCAGCCGGCAGCGCGGCGCCATCTACAGTCAGTGTATCAATGGCGTATCCTTCGTCCGCCTCACACACAAAGGTAAACGGCTTTCCCTGCTGTACCAGTCCGCTGGCGGGCGAAATGCGTCCGCCTGTATCGCAGCTGATTTCGATTGGATATTCGGGCGGCTGTTCTGTTTCAGCTTTCACGAAGGTAACGGTAACAACCTGGTGTTCCGTTATGCTTGTCAGCGCATATTGGCCGCCTTCGGGATTAAACAGAATGGTGCTGCCGTTTCGTACCACGGTTCCCACCACATACCCCTCATCCGGCGTTATGCGGATCACCTGTGTCCCGTCCGGTTCGACCACAATCTGGCCGGAGGGCTCGACCGTACCGCTGCCGCTGTATGAGACATCAACCGTCAGCGTCGGTACTTCTATGGGGCTATTCCCCTCTGCATGCGCCAACGCCGGCGCCATGCAAAATGGCAGTGCTATGGCCAGCAATAGCGCAGCTCGCAGCGTCCGCCACGGGATATGAGTTCTGATGTCGCTTCTCACGGTTTTTCCTCCCTCAATATTTTTTTTGGGGCATATTATTTCGAAAAAATTTGGTGTTTTTACCGTTTTGCGGCTATCGAGGACCACCCATCCCCGTTTTGTCTATTCTTCCTGCTGGACGTCAAAATCCAGCTCCATCGGCTTGTCCGGCGGTACAGTGCGAAAGCCCGCTATCACATTCACGATGTCCGAAATGCGGTTGTTCGTCAGCGTCCGGTCCGTGATTCCGGCGCTTACCATGGTATTCACATATTCCGTCATTTCTCCGTCATCCTTGACGGCAAATACGGCGATCATTGGAATGCCGTACTTGTAACACTCCGCCCTGAGCTGCTTCACCTGCGGTTCGATCTTCTCCTGGTAGATCTCTCGCATATCAAAGGTACTTCTAATTTCCACAGTTGCTTCCTCCTTATTTATCGATTTCCAACGAACGCATCGCTGAATAAATCAAACTCATCATCGTTCTGCTGTTCCTGCTCATGGACGGCCGATGCTTTTTCCAGCGGTTGTTCCGATGGTTGCGCCTCCGTTTTCTGCCGCTTTTTCTTTGTTTCATACAGCCGCCCTGCTCTCTCCCTCATTCGGTCCATCCCAACAAGGTACGGGGCTTCCAGCATGTTGCGAAACACCGACTTGATGGCCGTGCTTTTGCACCCCGCCTGTATCCCTTCAATCCACGCGATCACATCGGCGTCCAACCGATCGTTCAATGTGATGCTGACGCGCCGTTGCTCCGTAGAAACCGTCTGCGGCGCACCCCGCACATCTGGAAGCAGAATGCGGTGTATGTCACCCCGGACATACATGCGCAGTGCCCGCCTGATTTCTTTGCCGAGCTGGTACTGTTCATGTTGTAAGAGCGCCAGCAGGTCAAAATCCCTGACGCCTGACAGTATCAGGTTAATTCGCATTGGTCTTGGCCGCCTTTCGGAGCGCGCCGACCAGGAACAGGTAGTATCCACGCACATTGCTGTATATGTACGGCAGCATATCGTTCTGATTGGCTGCGATTACTTTCAGCGTTTCCATTCCCTTGAAATGGTCGCGGATAATGTCGAACCATGCGGCGCCAGTCCCGCCCGTTACAATCAGATAATCGTAGTCAATCAGGTTGTTGTACATTGTCTTGATCCGCTCCAGCACTGCATTGCATACCTTTTGATTGGCGGCGACAATCATCTGCGCAATGGGCTCCTGCCTGCTGCTCATGGTCCTGCGGTCAAAGGATTGCACATACCCCGTTTGCAAACACTTTTGAATCGTATGGACCTGCACTTCGGCGTTGTATGTGCGATTGATTTCCCTGGCTGCTTCCGCAAACACCGCCTTCATCCCCACATCGTCGAACGATTCACTTGAAACGATCTCGCGGCGCCTGATGTTTACCACATCAACCGTACCAAATCCTGCGTCCAGAACCAGCAGATTGGCTGCCAGACACGATGTTCCTTCCGGCGTCTGGCGGCACTCGTTGTCCAGCGCTACACCGAGCAGCGAACCCATCGGCTGAGGCATGACGCGGATGCTGGACGAATCCAGCTCGAAATCGAACGCAGTCCACGGATCTCTCCCAACTCTCAGCTCAAACCGATGCCGGCCGGTCAGCGCTTCCTTGATGTACTGCGCATCCCGGTCGAGATAGGCCGGCGGCAGCCCGGTCTGAAGCGTCAGTTTCTTGCCCTCCGGCGACCCGAGTTCGTTTGTCATCATGCCAAGTCCAAAGCCAGTGCGACACAGGACGAGGAACATCGGCGAAAAATATCGGTTTCTACCAAAAAGCGTGTCCAGGCTGTCGTTTCGATCGTCGCTCGACAGGGCGGCAAGAGCCGACGCGCCCACATTCCATACGCCCTGCTCGTCTCGGTACAAAATATCCTGCGGCGCCGGATCGCCGATTGCTACAAAACGCCCGGTCGATTTGCGCGCAAAGCTCGGGAACGAGAATACCGCGTTTTGGGAAAACCCCTTGACCGATGAATAGCCAATATCCAGAGCTACGCCCCAGTATCCATTGACCGCTGTATTCTTGCGGCTGAGGAACATTGTTTTGGTTGCAAATGCCTGTGTTACCATAAAAATTTCTCCTTTGCATTCTTGTTAGTAGTATGCGTGTTTTTACACTAAATTGCTGCCATACCTTTCTCGAAAATTTCCTGCGCCTGTCTGACGCCCTCTTCTACTGAGCCGGCGTATATCGTGCAGTTTTCCTGTTTTACCCGCACAACTTTTTTGCCATACCATTCCGCCTTGTAGGTTAGTTGTCGTACAAACTCGCTCCACGCTTCGCCGCCGATCGTCCGCGCTTCCTCTCTTCCTACGCTTTGTATCGCTTTGGCGACCGGCACTTCCGGCAGGCAAATGACATCGTATCTGCGGATGAGATCCGTCGATAGCTTGTGCAGCGCGTCCAGACGCTGATTGGCAATGTGCTCGTGCAGCTTTGCCAGCTGGACGCGCGCCTTTTCATACTGTTTGCTGCCCGGCGTTTTTTGCTGCATTCGTCGTTGCATCATGGCGATCCTGTCCAGGTTTTCTTCCAGCGTATTACAGCTCATAAAGAGATCCCCAAGGCTGGATGCGGCCAGTATGCCCTTTGTGCTGTTGCTGAGCCCGATGTTTTCGCCGGTAAGCGGCAGTTTTTCTTTCTCCGGGGACTCGCAGGTCAGAGAAACAAAGTATCGGTCACTTGGCGTTCTGGATACTGTGCCGGACACAATGCGCCCTTCTACCGGTCTGGAGATACGGCATTCTACATTGCCGATCTTTGGGAGGAAGACGGACTGTTCGCCTTTTATCCGGGGAAACGTTTTATAGCTCTGATGCCTGTCTTTTTTGCTCTTAAACCTCGGGTATCCGGGATTCTCGCTGCGTTTGACCCGCCTGAAGAAGTTCTGGTAGGCGAAATCAAGATGTGTAATTGCATATTTGAGCGCAGCGGAATCCGCTTCTTTCAGCCACGGCTCTTCCCGTTTGTGCAGCGTCAGATCCCGCATGCAGTCAAACCGTGACATCTTTTTTCCGTCTTTTTCATAAAGATATCTTCTTTTTTCAAGGTAATGATTGTACACATACCGTGCGCATCCAAAATTGCGCTCGATTGCTTCTTTTTGCTCGTCCGTGGGATATATGCGAAACCTGTATGCCTGCAACATTGAAATCCCCTCAACTCTGAAGATGTACGATTGGCCTGTTCGCGGTTTTTACGCCGGCTAAGTCGGCCCGACTTTGTTTTGTTTACGGCTCCTGAGCTGCGCCGGAACCGTCAAACACGCGTTCGCTGAAAATTGCGCGCTTTTGCAAGGTGTCCGGCGTAACAACGCTCATGATGATTGTGCCGTCAAGCGTTACAATGACGGATCTCGTCCGTTTGCCGCAGGTGCAGTCGAGCAGCACACCGCTTTCCCTCGCCGTTTCCATGCGCCGGCGGATCGGCGCCGATTCGGGCGGTGCGATCAGCAAAATCTGAGATTCCGCGACCATGCTGTTGTTGCCTATTTCCAGAAACTTCATACTTTCCTCCTCTATTCTTTAGAAAACTATCGTCTTTTTGGCCTGTTTCCCGCTAAATGGCGGGCATCAATTCGGGTAGCCCAACCCTACCGCTTAATTTAACTTGTGTTTCGGGCACAATTATTCCGAAAACGAGAAATCGCCGTTTTTGCCAGCTTGTCGCAGCGCGTGTTTTCTCTGTGTCCGGAATGACCCTTTACCTTGTTGAAGGACACCTTATGCCGGCGCATCAGTGTCAGCAGCGCCTCCCACAGATCCCTGTTTTCGACCGGTTTGCCCGTCGAAGTAATCCAGCCATTTCTTTTCCATGCGTTGATCCAGTTTTGCAAAAACGCATTGCATACATAGGCGCTGTCGGAAAAGACATTGACGCAGCACGGCTCCTGCAGAGCTTTCAGTCCCTCGATTACAGCTGTCAGTTCCATGCGGTTATTCGTCGTATCCGGGTCAAATCCGGACAGCTCCTTGCTGGCGTTTTGGTATATCAGCAGGGCGCCCCATCCTCCTGGACCCGGATTTCCCGAGCAGGCTCCGTCTGTATACAGGTGTACATGTTTAAGCATCAAGCTATCTCCTTTGCCGTTTTTCAGGGGGTTGCCCCGTTGGGCTCGGCCACCCTCTACACTTAGTATGGCAGGCGAAATGGCGGTTTGCCACAAAAACGCGCTCATATAACGGTTGGCAAAAAAATTTAGAAATTCGGCGGTCCAAATATGTGCAATAGCTGTGCATCATTCATCATTTGCCGGTTGAATTCGTTGATCCGGCTCGCCTCCTGGATGTGCTCCTGAGCCTGTGCCTGCAGGTTTTCCATATCGCGCATGTGCTGTTCTGTCCGCCTGCGGAACTCTTCATCCGCCTGCTGCTGCACTTGCGCCTGGATACGCTGGGTCTCCGTCATGTCCGCGTCGTCGCACAGAAACCACTTTTTCCCGATTCGCTTAAAACTCATACTGTTCCCTCCAAACGCTGTTTTTTGAGGGGCCTCTTGCTTGAGGCCCACTTCTGCTTTTAGTATGCAAAAAGAAAATGCTTATCAAATGCAGATCGCCGGGTTTTTGCCGCCAGGCAGAAAAACCGCACAACCGATTTGGGTGTGCGGTCCTTCTTATTCTCTTTAATCTTGGCATATTTCCCGCACCTGCGGGCTCACAGGGCTGCCCGGCCCCGAATCTGCTACTCCACAATTCCATCGAGCAGCTTTAAAACACCTTCCGCATCAACTCGACGCTTTTGTACATCCATTGGCGCAATGCTCTTTTTCCCATACACCTCCTCCATTCGCTTCCACTCGTGCCAGGGAATGCGATAAACGCTGTTGTCGCCGAAACCAACGAGCACAAAACAGACCGCGCCCATTTGCTCGTGCCTGTCAAGCCGTTCCGCCTGCCTATCCGTTACGCGCTGCTGCGCCATGCGCATGCCCGATGTATATTTCGCTTCGAATACAACGGACCGTCCGCCTTTTATCGTGCCCTTATAGTCCGGCTGCGCTTTTGTTTCATAGCAGGCAATAAATCTGCCGTTATCCAGGCGGGACAGCGGACGCATGGGCTCGGGCGTTTTTTCGATGACAGCCAGTCCGTTATTTTCGTACCAGCGCAGGGACAGACTGATGTATTCTTCAAAATTCTGGCCGCTCTCACGGTTCAGATATCCCGTCGTTTGCCGCGAATACACTGGCGTCCTCCTCTCATTTTCTTTATATGGTTAGTATGCTTGTATGAGAGCAAAACTGTAAAAAACGCTCTCATATAACCCACATAAAAAAATCGCGCAGCATGTTGCAGCCGCGCGATTGTGCGCCCATAACGGACAACAGTTATGGGGTATCGTTCTTTTCGAGCAAAACAATCATATTTCGTTTGTTATAGATCATTCGATGGATTTCTACTGTTTTTTGTTTTTCCAGGACAGTGTAAAAGACGATATAGTTTTTTACCGGCATGGCCCTGTATTCGTATTTTAACGACGCCGGCAATTGGTATACACGATAGATATACGGAGATTTTTCCAGTATTTTTATGTTTGCTGTTAGTTCGTTCATTAGATTATGCGCCGCCTGCGGCGCCTGTAGTTTTTCTGCAATATACTGGATTGTCTCTATGATATCTTGTCTCGCTATGGGAAGATACTTTATTTTATACATCCCATTCCCCCGTCCCTATTCCTTTTTGGACAGCCTGAAGGATATCATCGTGCGAATACCTCTGTTCTGTCGCTTGCGACTGCATCTCTGCCTCCTTCAGTTTCAGATAAATCTCGTTTTCAAAACGCATTCGTTCATACGCTTCCATGCTCATAACCACCATGTCGCCAGTTCCGTTCCTGGTAAGAAAGATCGGCTCGTTTGTTTCGTGTACCGATCTGGATATTTCGGTAAACTTATTTCTCAGATCGGATAAAGGTCTTATGTCCGGCATATTGTATTCCTCCCTTCTTGCTATAATATTATCATAATTATGATAAAATAGCTACTGCAATAACAAAAAAATCGCGCAGCATGTTGCAGCCGCGCGATCTTCGTTTGAACACACATTCAGGCGGCCATTCCCCACACGCCTTCTCGGATTCGCGCAAACATCTGCGGATGGAGCTGAAGGGTTTGGCGCACCTTTTCTTTCCAATGTGAGTTTGCTCTTGCTTTTGCGTACGGCTCGATGCGTTCATACAGCTCACTGAGCGGTATCGCGGTTTTTTCCTCTTCCAGTACGGATGCGACGATATCCTTCCAGGTAGCGCCGCTCATGTCTCTGATATCCGCCTTTCTTTTTACAGTCAGGAGGATGGGCCATGTGAGCGCGTTATCCTTGCGCACGATCATGATGTACTCATGTACGATCGGGATGAAGTTTCCGCTGTAAGCCGTGCGGTCGGATACGCAGTTATGCTGTGTTTTGATCAGGATGTTTTCCAATGTACCGGGCTTGACGATTTCGGCCAGCATGCTGTACAGCTTGCCCTTGCGCTTGATATCGCCCATGAGAACAGCCATGCGTCCGCCTTTTTCCAGCGCGGCATACTGTTTGAGCATGGCGTTGTTCATCGCGGCGACAAATTGATCCCAGCTGCGAATACGCGACAGATCTGTTTTGCGCGGGTCATAGCCGTACCTGCGTTCCACTTCGCCGGCGTTATACATTTTACCCGAATAGATTACAATGTCCCAATACGGAGGGTGCCAGAAAGTGAATTCAGACCGCTCCGGGATATCGTTTGCGGTAATGTCGAAGCCGGAATGCAAATCGTAGCAATGCGATTGAATTCCCATCGCTTCAGCTGCGGCTTTTGTCGTGCCGCTTCCGCACATGTAATCACAGATCTCCGAAGGACGGAAAAATCCGATCAAATCCTCGATCAGCTTGGGCGAGCAATTGCCGCGATATCGGTTGTCGCCGCCCTCTCCTCGCTCCGGATACGAAACGATGCTTGAAATTTTTCGAATCGGCGTTTTGTTGGCTCCCATATTCTCTCCTCTATTCTTGTTATAGTTTTTCCGTGAAAACAGAAATTGGCTTGAGCAACACCAACTATCCCTCCTAAAAGTGATAGTCGAACATGACGAGCGCCCAATCCTCCGGTTTTTGCCGAATGGTGTCCATATCTACACTGTAGATATTTGCGTCATAATTGAATGTGTTGTAAAAGCCGGAACTTATGCAATACTCACCGTGCAGAAGTTTCCCAATGCACAGCAACTCGTATGACGCCCTCTCATTGGGGATTCCCTCTTTGATTGTTTTGTCTGTGATTTCATACCCTCTTATGATATCTGCGATATAGCCGAGTTCATCTGTTCCAACCTCTTTTTCGATTGCTTGAAACGCAGAGTTAATTTTCTCATCGATCTGCTTTCTAACAGCCAATAATTCGTTAACAAACCGATCGATATCCTCTTCGGCAAACAGGACATTTTCGGGGTAATCTGCGCTCCATCTACCTGCCGTGGTCGTCTCCCGCCAATCATATACCTCACCGGCGAAAGAATTTGTTTCGCCTTCTGCGCAAGAACGAATTTCTTTTACCAGTTCGCTTCTGGTACAACGCGACAAATCCAGTGCCATACTTGGTATATAGACAAGGATCTTGTGTAACACATGCATATAAACCTCCTTATCATGCAGAGGAAGAGTGGCGTTCTCTTCCTCTGCCATATGTGTAAATGGTTTTAATTTGTTGTTTGCGTATCCGTCGTTTCAGGAACCTCTGTTTTCTGTGTCTCCGGCGTGGTTTTGGACCTTGCTTCCGTCGGGTCCGATACAACCGGTACAGGAGTTATAATATCCGGTGTTTCAGTTGCGGCAGGTACGGGCACAGAAGCAGGTGTTTTCACAACGGATGTGGGTTCCGGTGTAATGACTGGGGCGGGTTCCGGCGTAATAACAGGCGCCTCTTCTTTGGGCGCGGTCGCTCGATCTAACTCATCGAAATTTTCCAGCAATCCCATGATATACTCATAGGACTGCGGCGCGGATTCTTTGCAGCTATCCGGATAATTGATAACCTGCTGGAACACTTCGGCAAAATACTCGGTAGAACTGCTTGTGGTGTGTCCGTCGCCGACACCGCCAATCTCGTTGAGCTGATCTTTTTCCTCTTCGTAAATGGCGACCCATTCGTCGGACAAAGAGGCCCACCCATAAGCGACATCGACATAGTGTCCAAATTCATGCCCCGTCGCCCGGCGGATTGCGCTTTCCCGATCTTCGATATAAATGACCTTTTCACTGCTCTTGGTTAAACCTGCAATGTTGCCGAGCTCCGTTCCGTAATATGTGCCGGCAATGCTCTTATCCGTCAGTACGAACTCCCAGCCGTCTTCCTCGAACGCGGTGCGGACAGATTCCGGTACGCGGTTCCAGTATTCAAGCTGTGCGCTTTGCATTCTGCGGGACACATTGCCTTCTACCGTAAATGGGAGCTTTTCAACCGGTTTCTGCACGCCGTTCTCCATTACGGCATACCTGTCATTGTTCAAAGTGTTTGCATTCTCCTCCTCTCCGGGCGCTTCTGCCCATTCGGTTCCATCATCGCACAGCGACTCAAACGCTGACTCCATGATCGGGCCGTAATCGACATCCTGAATGACGGACTCAGCGCTCCTTTCCGGCGCCGGAGCCGTTTCAGGTTCGTTTGCAACGGCTGCCGTCTGGCGGTCATGATCGACCAGCGGGCTTGCGTACACGGTGCATGCAAATGACAGTGCGAATGAAAGCGCCATGGAAAGAATGGCGAGAAAGACCTTTGTTTTGTTTCGCATTTTGTGTTTTGCTCCTTGGTTTTTATTTTTTTTTGCTGTATTTTTTTTAGTGGTTTACCCGTTTACAACGCGCTGAACGAGATGTCCGGCATCAGATAGGCGGTCCACTCTTCGCCATAGGTTCCATACGGGAGGCTGTACGGCAGACACGGTGTTCCGAAACGGAACAGCGTTTCCCTTGAGCCGACCTGTGGGAATGAGCGATACCATGTGGATTCAGGCGGTTTTGCGAATGTATCGTCCTTGCGCTTCAGCCGAATATACACCCAGGTATTGACGGGCAGCGTTCGCAGCTCGTCACAGCTCAATTGGTGCAGACGGACGCATGAATTGCCTTTTCTGAAATACATGGTTTGGTCAGTCCATTTGTTTTGCATTTTTTGTTTTGCTCCTTTCTTATTGGTTTTTTGGTTTTGTTTTTGGTCGCTTTTTAGAAAGTCGCCCATACTTTCTCTGCTTCCCTAAACCGAGCGACCAGCTCGTCCGGCGAAACATCGATCGTCGGCGGCTGATGTGTTGGTTCAAAACCGGATCGATACAGTTCAAACCAGTCTGTGTCGTCTTCGGTCCATGAGTCGAACCTGGTTTCGGGCATTCCGACAAGATGGGGAATAAAGTTTTCTCCATCAACCAGAGTTTCCATGATTTCGTCGATATTGGAGGATGATAGTTCGCCAGAAATAACGCAGCTGTTCCAGACCTTATAATTGCTGGCGTCGCGGTACAAATAATCGATTTTTGTGTTCAATACGATCAGTCTCCTTTCGTCAGCGCAGAATCTGTAAGTAGTATGCCAAAGAAGGCCGCTGCATAAAAAACAAACACCTCTGTGCAGTGAACCGTTATATGAGCGATACTATCGTCATGACGAAAAGAAAACCCCGTGCAGTCTGCGCCGCACGAGGTTTTGTTGTTCAATATGATGATTTACGCACCGTAAAGTTCAGACCAGCAATCGGTATGGAAACAAGCGGCGTGTACCACCGTTCCCATTCCTGGCCGGTCAGAGTGTTGCCGTGAATAACAACGGCCGGAACCTTATACAGAGAGAGTTGGATGTATGTCATCCAGACGCATCGGATATCGACATCCTGCACCACAAAAAAGCTATTACGCATACAGTCGATATGTTTCTGCCTCATGACCCAAACGGCGCCTAAAATGGTTGCGCCTGAACCGCAGGCCGGCTCGTTAACGGTTATACGCTCTTGGCTTCCAAACTTCTCTGTAGTGGGAAGAGCCATTTGCGCCATCAGCCGGCAGACACAATCTGGGGTAAAGAATTGGCCTTTCCACTCGTTAGCCAATCCTAATTTGTGATAGGTGGCCCCCAGAATGTCGTGTGGTTCTTCCATGCATTCCGCTGCTTCCAGTAAAAGCGCGCTGAACATGACGCCATACACATATAACTCTTCTTCCGGTATATTGCGTGTAAGCTCCAAAAATCGCCTTTTATATTGCTCTGCGTTTTTCATTCCTTTTTGCGAAGCGATATGATTCGCTGCGAGCTCCAGGAAAGTCGTAAATACATTGTTGATTCCACGCGACCGCCCAAGATATTGGATCGCATTTATCAGATTTTTCCTTGTTTCTTCTGTCCGGTCGATTGACCTGGATTTTTTCTGTGTCATTTTCTTCTCCTTTTTTTGGTGGCTCTAATCCTGAAAGAACGCGCAATCCCTTATCCAGGCGGCTATCGTATTTTCCAGGTCGCCGAGCGTTCCGTCATTGTAGACCCAGTGATCCGGTACGGTGTGATCAAGCGCTGTTTCCGATGGGTGCATCTGCTGTTCCGGCGACAGAGGACTTTTAAACCCTGGCCGTACAATGCGAACATGCATCATGTCGAAACCGGCTTGTCCCAAACAGTCCACTTCGTTTGGAAACCTGCAGTCCGGAATCAGCACATAATCCCACTCGTCAGGGAACAGCCGAAGAAACCCGGTGGCAAAATCGGCCCAGTAATCAGGCTGTTTTGCCCGAATCACATCCGTACCGACATACTGCAGAATACGCCGGCCGGCATCGTCCTTCTTGCCATCCCAGTCAAAGTATGAGAGGCAGATGTGTTTTAGAAGATCTGCGTAGTGGAAAATCAGAACTGTCTTTCCTTTTTGCTCCATGAGTTTTTTCAACATATTTGCTGTCGTATCTTTCCCATGCTGCGCCTTTCCGGAAATGGCCATTACTTTCATTGCTTTTCTCCTTTTTTTACTCCATAATTGTGCAGCCGCATTGTTCGCATTTGCCATGGAAGTGTCCATTCACTCTGGCTCTGTGGCCCACGAGCGTGTTTTTGCCGCCGCACATGAAACAATCCATACGCTCTTCTTTAGGCGGCTCTTTCCATGCGTCCGCCGCCGCATCCAGCACAAATCGCTGTCCGCAGAAAACACACCGTTCTACGCTGTACGGGATTTCGCGGCAAGACGGACATAGAGGAACCACCATGCCGTATTGTTCGTCCCAGATCAGCTTGACAGGCGGGTTGCGGCCATTTACCTTCTCATCGTCAGGCGGCTGATGCTCGCATCCGTCGCACAGCTTTTCGTGTTCGCACATGATTGATTCGTCCCATGTACAGGGAAGCTTTGTGTGGGTAAACAAATTATTCATTCGTCCAACTCCTTTCGTCATTATGTGGTCTTGCTAATAGTATGATGACGAAGCGCACTCACATAAAAAAAGAGCGCTGTATAAGCGCTCTTTTTTTGTGATGGTCTGTAATTTTTCTGCTGCTTACCAGGATAATTCAAGCGCATTCTCGCCAATCAGCTGGATGATGCATCCGTATTCGCCGGCCCGGTAGACGACGATCTCGTCGGCGTGGAATTCCTGCTGAATCGCGGAATCGTCAACGACCTTCATCCACGTCTTGAAGCGGGCGACCTCTTCGTAATGCTCGCCGATCTTAGCTTTCTCATCTACGATATAGGCGTTGTAATCGCCATCGCCGCCGAATTTTATGACGCGCGCGACGAGTTCGCAGCCGCATGGCCCGATCATTGTCACTGCCGCAACATCGCTGCTACCGATGTAGTCCTTGTCATAGTCCCTGTAGCTCTTCATGCCAGTTCCCTCCTGTTTGATGATTTGAGCACATTCTTGACGCGAATCAGATGCGTGTAGTCCTCTTCGTTTCCGTCGCCATAAACCACGATGCGCAGTTCCTTGTCTTCTACGGAATACTCGACCCAGCAGATATCCATGGCATTCTGCCAGAATTTATCGTTGATCTTTTCGCCTTTAATGCAAACATGCAATCCCGGAAAATTCGGATCTGCGCTTTTTTCCGCCACAAGCGTACCGATCGGCGTTTCCATTACGGAATGCGTTGACCCGCCATATCCGTGATTGTTAACGACAATTACTCCTTCAATGCAGCCGTTTTCCTCTGTTATGTGAGGCGGGCGGTTTTTGAAAGAAGCAAACCGGCACTCTCCATTGCGGTTATAGGCACAGTCTTTAGTTTCGCAGTCAAATGTGTTTTTGCAGTTTTCCATCAAATCCTCTCCTTGTTTGTAATTTGTTTTCAGGCTTAAAAACCCGGATCTCATCAAATCCTTCTTCTTTCGACGGAACCTTCAGGTAGCGGGCCATGCGATACAACACCTGATCCGGCACGACACGCTCTCGCATACGATTACGCCGCAGGCAGACATTAAGTGGTGTATCCATATAACACGCGATTACGGTTGCCCCGCTGCGCAATTTTTGCACGGTTTCTTTCCGATACGAAACCGTCGTGTTGGTCGCGTCATAAACCACATTGTTGCCTTCCTGCAACAGTTTGCATGTACGTTCGTTCATGACCTTGAAGACAAAACTGTTCACTGACATGGTTTTTGCTTCCGGATATTGTTCGATCCATCTTTTCAACAGATCGGTACACTTATCGGGATCTTCACTGCCGAAAAACTCTTTCCGAATTTCGTCAGAACTGACAACAATTCCGTCAAGCGTTTGAGCAAGCGTGGACTTTCCGGAACCTGGAATTCCCACCATAAAGTACACAATTGGGCGTTGCGGCATTTACTCCTCTTCTCCTTTCGTCAGAAAGCACTTCATCCGTTATCAGCATAGATAGCGATCACCTTTTTCCAGTATGGCGCGTATCTTTCTTGTTCCTCTTTCAACGCTTTCTGGAATTCTTCTTCCGTGATCGAACTGGGAGGAATATTGTTTCCGCCCATTTCATCCCACAGCCACTCTTCCAGGCGTTCAGTAAACTCGTCTCGATTCGTGCATACAACCTCATTTTCATACGGGGTTTCACAATCGAGTATTTCTTCTATGCCAAACGATATGGACGCACAATACATCCATGCAAAATCTCCACTGTTTGCACATTCTCCGGCCAAAACGACGATTGGATAATCCGGGTGCTCTGCGATCAACTTTTTTAATTCCTCGGTAGATTTTGTGAGCTCTAACGGAAATACTTTCTTGGCCATTTTGTGGTTCACTCCCCTGTCTTTAATCTTTTTTCTGTTTGTCTTTCTTGACTCTCAAACTGAAGTTCAGACCAGGTACATGCACATGGAGTATGCGAAGCTGTCAAGGTCATGCCAGTCTGCCGAATCGGGTTCCTGCGCAGCTATGGCATTCCACAGTGCCCGGATGTCTCCATCGTACTCATAGGTGTCCGCATCGAGATTGTTATGGAAGCAATATGCGGTCCACAGGCAGCGGAGCTGATCACGCGACAACTCGTTTTCAAAACTGCTCTCTACTACAAATGCAAGCATGTAGTTAAATTCTGCGTTTCTGTCCATCACACATTTCTCCTTTCGTCAGAAAATACTTCTAAGAAAAGTATGAGAAAAAACCCTTTGCTCCAAAAAGAAAAAGAAAAGAAATCCTGTCCCCGGCGCACGGCGGCGGCGAGCGAGACGGACAGCGTTGTTTGCACTCCGCCAGAAAGGACCGTTTGCGTTGATCGGGCAGCTGCGGCGGGCGCTTTTCCCTCCGCCTGCGCAGTTGTTCTGTCCTGCAGCGGGCGCCGGCCCCGCACATCCGCCTTCCCCGCCATCGGGATGTGCCGCATGTCGGTGGAATTGCCCAGGCCGCTGCGAATTCAACCCACCGACAAAGACGGCGCCACATCATCCCTGCCGGAACAGAGCCTGCACTCATCCAGCCCTTAGACGAAAAGAAACCGTCGGACTCGCAAAAGCATAATGCCCTGCGCGGGCGTCCGGCTCGCACCCCAACTGCCAGCACCCACACTCATTCTCTTTTTTGATCTTTTTATATATATCTTTTATAGGGACGACCCCACAAGCCCGCAAACCCGCAGAAATACTGGGAAAATCGGCCATGTATAAGTATTCACCTGCAAGAAATGCCCATGGTTTTTGGTGCCTTGCTGCAAGAAATGCCCATGGTTTTTGCCCCCTTGCTGCAAGAAATGCCCATAGTTTATTCATTTTTCGCATAAAAATTCAGCCTCTTCATCTTCTTTTCTGCGTCCTTGGTTGTGTGTGCGGCAGGGACTTTCGCTCATACTACTCTTATCCACAGCAGAACGGGAGGGGTTAGTAGATGTTCAAAAATATGGCGCTTGATACGGGCAGCAAAGCGGCACCGCAATACGAGCCGGTCATGGTCGTATCCAACATGTTTGTGCAACGGATGTACTGCGAGAAAGGAGACGCGCTGCTCTCCAGCGAGTGGAAGACGGTTGCGCTGCTCGCTTCCCTGGTCGAACGCGGGGATTTCGATTTTCATGCGGTCTCCATGCCCGTATCCCGATGGATGCGCCTGCTTGGGCTTCCCATCCAAGGAGGTCGTGATGTGAACCGATATCTGGAGCACACAGAAGCCTTGGAACAGAAATACTGCGAGATCTGCCGGGTGCCGGACGAGTGTTCCAGGCATCGCTGGATCTACCAGCAGGTGTATGGACAAACAGAACTCTTATCTCTCCAGCTCAATCCTGATTTTCTCCCCTTTTTTGCAACCTACATCCAGCCATATACCGCTATCCAGCTGTCCATGCTCATGCGGCTGTCAGGGAAATACAGCTGCGACCTGTACATCATCCTGAAATCCGCGCTTGCGCTCGGATATTGGGAGATGTGCGTGCCCACCCTTCTGCGGCGGCTCGGCAGCCCCCACATGCGGTCATCCTACCTCGTTTCCCATATCTTACAGCCCTGTCTTGAGGAAATCTCCTGCAAAACCGATCTGGCCGTGTCCTTTGAGATAAAGCGCGATGCGCGCGGTGCGGCGGAATCCGTCCGGTTTCGTATCCGGCGCAACAGGGGTCTGCCGCGCGGAAAACGCCTGGATAAGAAATCCGGGCCCATCATCGTACCGGACTTGTGTGAGGACGAGAAAGCGCAGAAGCTGCTGGCCGGCATATATCTGTCCTACCGTGCAAAGGAGGCAAAACGCAGGAAAGAATATCGTGCTTCTTCTCTCCAGGCAGTTGGTGACTACTGCCTCGATGAAAATGTCGCGCTGTTGTGAGCGGGACAGCCTGGTATTCTGCAATATTGGGCTTATCTGACAGCCTATAAATGTGCAAGGTAGGTTGCACCAAATGTGCAAGGTAGGTTGCACCAAATGTGCAAGGTAGGTTGCACCAAATGTGCAAGGTAGGTTGCACCAAATG
>OLSL01000108.1_pt1 | contig 84467 bp, 72 predicted proteins | sample 1672511 | NCBI WGS metagenome assembly OLSL01 (sample SAMEA3136694, study PRJEB25190) | human gut metagenome | biome: human gut; feature: human-associated habitat; material: faeces | place: Austria | collected 2013
AAGAATTTGCCTTACCCGCCCCGAGATATTCAAGACACAGCTGCGCGCCCTCTACCGCGCTTCCGTTTACGGCGACCTGGGCATAATGTTCCCCATGATAACCAGCGTTTCTGAGGTACAGCGCGTGCTCGCCGTCTGCGACGAGGTAAAGGCTGAGCTGAGAGAACAGGGTATAGAGTACAGCGAAAACGTAGAGCTGGGAATCATGATAGAAACGCCCGCCGCCGCCGTTATCAGCGATAAGCTCGCCCCGATGGTGGACTTTTTCAGCGTAGGCACAAACGACCTCACCCAGTATACCCTCGCCTGCGACCGCCAGAACCCCGATATAGAGCAGTTCTGCGATACCCACCACGAGGCTATACTTCGCCTGATAGAGATGTCCGCCGAAAACGCTCACAAAAACGGCGCTTGGATAGGCATTTGCGGCGAGCTTGCGGCAGATACCACCCTTACCGAAACTTTCCTGCGCATGGGCATAGACGAGCTTTCCGTTTCGCCGACATTTGTCCTCAAAGTGCGCGACGCGGTGAGAAAGTGCGACCTCAGCAAATAAACGCCCCGCGTATCGCGTTAGAAGCAGCACGCCGACAAAAACTAAAGCATAATAACAAAGACCTGCACTTTTTACGGTGCAGGTCTTTTGCTTTTGTGTGGGGTCGTCAGTCACTCGTCGTTCGTGCCGTGCATACGCTCGAATTTGTGTGCGGGACGGGTGAAGAGCAGCGCCAGCATTATCAGCATGGCGGTCGCCGCAAGGCTTATAGGGTAGACGGTCATTATCGTTTCAAACGTTCTGCTGGCGGGGAATACGAATTTTATCCATGTAAGGCGTATTCCGCATACGCCGAGGGTGGTCAGCAGGGCGGGTACGAAGGATATTCCGAAGCCGCGCATATAGCCCGACATCACCTCGTACAGCATACTGAAAAAGTAGCCCGAGAATATGTAGATAAGGCGCGTATAGCCTATGCTGATTACCGCGGGGTCGCTGTTGAATATCGAAAGCAGCGGCTTGCCGGCGGCGAGCACTATGCCTATCGCGAGGGCTGCCGCGGCGGTATCCTCCAGCAGACTGAGCACCAGCGTGCGGCGGCAGCGGCGCATTTTCTTCGCGCCGTAGTTTTGTCCGACAAAGGTCGTGCAAGCCTGCGCGAATGAGTTTATTATGTAGTAAGCCAGTATCTCGAGATTAAACGCCGCGCTCGAAGCCGCTATAACGTCTGTACCCAGACTGTTTATAGCCGACTGCACTACGATGTTCGCAAAAGAGAATACCGCGCCCTGCAAGCCCGCGGGCATGCCTATGCGCATTATTCGCAGGAATACCGAGCGGTGTATGCGAAGCTTTTTCGGGTCTACTTTGATTATCTTGTCGCTGCGGATAAGCTTTCGCAGAAGTATAGCCGAGCTGAAAAGGTTTGAGATGACCGTGGCGGTCGCAACTCCGCTGACTGTCATTTTCAGCACTATTACAAAAAAGAGGTTCAGCGCTACGTTCAGCAGTCCCGAGAAAAATAGCGCGATAAGCGGCGAACGTGTGTCGCCCACGCTGCGGAATATCGCCGCCTCGAAGTTGTAGAGGAATATTACGGGCATACCCAGCAGGTATATCCGCAGGTACTGCATGGCGTATGGGTAGACCTCTGCGGGCAGGTTCAGCGCGTTCATTATCCACCCTGCCGAAAGCTCGCCCAGCAGCGCTATCACCGCGCCGCCCAGCAGAGCCGCGATTATAGAGGTATGCACCGCCTTGTGTACTGTTTTTTCATCGCCGCTGCCGATGGCGTTTGCGATGATTACGTTCGCGCCAAGCGCCACGCCTATGAAAAGGTTCAGTATCAGCCCGATGACGGGGCTGTTCGCGCCCACTGCCGCGACCGCTATCGTGCTCTTATCGCCCGTGAAATTGCCCACTACCGCTAGGTCTGAGGCATTAAAAAGCTGCTCCAGTATGGCGGTGGCAGCCACGGGCAGCGCGAAAAGCGGCAGCTTGTTCCAGATAGAGCCGTTCAGCATATCTATCTTAGCGCCGTTTTTTTCTTTTTTCATTTTCATTACTCACCCTTACAAACTTACAAAAAGTTACATTGCTTATTTTCTTCATACTATTATTTTTGTAAGAGCAATTATATCACAAAAATTTCAAAAAAACAATACTGAATTTTTTAATCAATTGTGTATAGGTCTGTTATTTGCTATCAGCCGCCGAAGCCTTTCAGCGCTACCAGTCGGCGGGAAAATTCCTGCGAAAATCCGCGGCTGACGGGCAGACGCACGCCGCCTGTTAGCGTGACGCTGCGCGAGGTGAATGAGATTATGCGGGCGCTGTTTACGGCGTAGCTTTTGTGGCACTGCAAAAAGCTTTTCGGCAGGTCGCGTAGCAGCTCGACCAGCTTGCCGTTTATCGGCAGGTCGCCGCCCTCGCTGTGTATCACGAGCGTTTTGTTGCTGCTTTCGATGTAGATTATCTCCTCTGATGGCAGGAAGAGGGTCTGCCCTCCGCTTTTCACCATCAGCGTTTCGCGCTCGGTATCGGCTAAGGCGCGCAGTTTATCCAGCGTTTTGCGCACGGCGGCGGGGTCGGCGGGCTTGGTCATAAAAGCCGCGGGGGTGAGGTCAATATCGCGCAGAAAAATATCCTGACAGTATTTCTCGGCGTAGCTGCTAACAAACACCACGGGTATGCTGCGGTAAGCGTGGGTTATGCAGGAGGCAAGCTCTATACCGTTGGTCTTTTTAAGCTCGATGTCGATAAAAAGCGCCGAAATATCCATGTAATTGCGGCGTATGTACTCGGTGCAGACGTCCTCGCTGCCGAAAGTTACAAGCTCGTCCCCCTCGGGCGCGGCTTCGGCGTAAGCCTCGGCAAAAAGGCGTATGTAGTTCGGGTCGTCGTCTAAAAGCACTATCTTGTTCGTTTTCAAGGTCTTGGGTTCTCCTATCAAAGAATTATTGCCAAAACAGCCATCGCAAGCAGGAACACCGCGTTCGCGGCGGTGAAGCAGGCTAGATACCTGCCCTTTTCAGCGGGCTTTTCGCGGCATATCTGCTTGTACGAGATAAGGCTCGCCATAGAGGCGATGAGCGTGCCCAGTCCGCCGATGTTTGTGCCGACTATCAGCGCGCGGACGTTATCCGTAAAGGCCGAGAGCAGTATCGCGCAGGGCACGTTGCTTATTATCTGGCTCGCAGCCGCCGCTGTAAAAAGCTCGCGCCCGCCGATGAACCTGCGCAGTGCGCCGCTGAAAGCAGGTACAGCGCTGACGTTGCCGATAAAGATGAAAAATCCGCAGAATGTCAGCAGCAAGCTCCAGTCGATGTTTTTCAGCACCGCGCGGTCGGCGGATAGGGTGCATATCAGCGCCGCCGCAGCCGCGACCTGCCACGGCAGTACCCGCGCTACGGTCAGCAGGCATAGCGCGAAAAGCGCGGCGTACATAGCCAGCCTGCCGCGGTGTATCTCGGGCAGGTCGGTATTGTCGGTCGGCATATCCTGCGCGGGCAGCGCCGAGAGAGCGCCTTTTTTGCGGCAGAGCATATACGCCCACCCCGCGAGCATCGCCCCCGCCAGCAGGGTGTACGGCAGCATAAGCTTTATAAATCCCCCGACTCGCATACCCGAAAGCCCGTAGAGATACAGATTTTGCGGATTTCCTATCGGGGTGAGCATACTGCCCAGGTTCGCGGCGATGGTCTGCATTACGGTAACGGGTATCGCCAGCCGCGCGCCGCCCTCGAGCCTGCTCAGCGCGGCAAGGCTCAGCGGAACGAAGGTTATCAGCGCAACGTCGTTCGTGATAGCCATGCTCGCGAAAAAGCAAGCCGCCGTCAGCGCGAGCACAAGCTGAAAATGCGTGTGTGCCGAGCGGGTCAGCAAGCCCGCCGCACGCTCGAAAATGCCCATTCGCCTGCAACCCTCGGTCACCGCCATCAGCGAAAACAGCAGCCCCAGCGTGCGGAAGTCGATGTACTCCGCGTAAGCCCTGCTGGGCGGCACGAATACTGCCGATATCGCCGCAAGCCCCATAGCCGCGAGCAGCACCGTTTCGCGCTGCGCGAAGTCCGCAGCTTTTTTCAGTACAGCGCTCAATTTTCTTCGCCCGCCGTTTCCGCGATGCCTACGACGCCCGCTTTGTAAGCCGCGCCCCATTTCGCCATAGCTTCCAGTATCGGCGACATACTTTTGCCCAGCGGGGTGAGGGTGTACTCTACGCGCGGCGGCACTTCGGCGAATACCTCGCGCGTTACCAGCCCGTTATCCTCCATATCCCGCAGATTTGAGGTCAGCACCTTCTGCGATATTCCGCCCACCGAGCGTTTCAGCTCGCCGAAGCGCTTAGTGCCCGTTTGCAGGTCGCGCAGTATAAGCACCTTCCACTTATCGCCGATGAGCAGCAAGGTAGTTTCCACGGGGCAGGCGGGCAGTTCAGATCTGTTTATCATATCAAGTACCTACTTTCTATCTAACGCCAACGCTTATGGTTTCTAAAAGTGCGCTGGTATCTTTTTTATACGCTTGATATAATTTTAGCAGTTTTTCGGCAGATTGTCAAGAATGGCGTGAAAAAGCGACAAAAATTTTTCGCGCGGGGGCGCGGCGGTTTATGAAAGTCTACGAAATCGCGCCGCGGGGCTTTACAGATACCGCAAAGTGTGATAAAATAAAATCTGCAAAAAATTGAATGATTACTGGTCTTATTGGAAACGCACACGAGGGTTCTCTTTTACATTCGTGATAACGAACAACACAAAAAATTGTTCGCAGTCTATTGAAATGTAAAGGAGATTTTTTTATGCAGAAAAGTAAACTTGGAAATTTCGTATTCACCGCCGTAATGGCTTTCGTGATGGTGTACGCTATGGTGTGCTACAATATAGCGCTGGATAAGGGCGGCATGAGCAACGCCGTATTCCTGCTGGCTTTTCACGAGATACCTATAATGTGGCCCGCAGCCGTGATATTAGAACTTCTGGTGGCGGAGCGCACCGCCGCTAAGCTGGCTTTTCGCTTTGTAACGCCGCAGAGCAGCCCTATTGCGATAACGCTCGCTATGTCCTCTATGATAGTATGCGTGATGTGCCCGATAATGAGCTTGCTCGCGACCTGCCTTTTCATGCACCCCGGCAAGCAGGTGATAGCCCTTTGGCTGCAAAAAGTAGTGCAGAATTTCCCTATGGCGCTTTGCTGGCAGATATTCTACGCCGGGCCCGCCGTAAGAAATCTGATGAAGCTTTTTGAGAAAAAGTCCGCCGAGTCTGCCGAGTCAGATAAGTCTGTCGTATCCGCCGAGCGCGCCTAAAATTTGCCGAACAGAATAACGCCTATACAAAAAGAGCCTGCATTCGCTGTAATAAAAGCGTGCCGGCTCTTTCTGCATTTACAGGGGGGACTTTTTGTTATTAAGATCGGGGTATCTTACCTCTTTCTTTTGTCCAATATCATATTACCACACAGCCCGCCGCTTTTCAAGGCTTTTGGCGAAACTGGCGCTTATAACGCGAAAACAGCAGGCTTGTTCACCTGCTGTTCATAAATCGCATTGTTCATATCTTCTCCACTTCGGCGGCGAGGTCTTGCGCGAAGCGGCGGTACAGCGCCGTGAACTGCTCGCGCTCCTCAGCAGTCCAGCGGGTGTAAAAAGCGTTTTCCGCCGCTACCAGTCGTTCGGCGGTACTCTTCATGTGCTCGCTGCCGCGCGGGGTCAGGTATATCAGCGTGTTGCGCCCCTCGCCCTGCTTTAGGTAGATCATTCCCGCCTTTTCCAGCCGCCGCAGCGATGAATTTACCGTGGTGCGCGGCAGATTTGTCATTCGGCAGATGGTGCTTTGGCGGCAGCCCTCGCCCTGATCGTATATCATGTAGAGTATGTTCAGCTCGCTGTCTGACACGCCGAGCTTTCGCGCAGCCTCGCGGTAAATGCCGTTCACCGTGCCGATTATGCTGTTTATCTCCTTCATCTCGACTTTAAGCATAGTGGTACCTGCCCCTCAGCTTTATTAGACAAGTCGCCGAAAGCACCAGCGCCAGCGCTTCCGCAACCACTATCGCGCACCAAACGCCCGTAAGCCCGAATATAGCGGGCAGCAGAAGCACGCTGAATATCTGAAAGACAAGCGTTCTGCCGAAAGATATCAGCGCCGAGATAAGCCCGTTGTTGAGCGCCGTGAAGAAAGACGAAGCGTAGATATTGAAGCCCGAGAGCAGGAACGAGAGCGAGTATATGCGGAAAGCCCGCTCGGTCATGGCGTAAAGCTCGGGGTCGTAGCCGACGAATATCTTCGCGAGAAGCGGCGCGGCAAGCTGCGCGATCATAGCGATGACGAGCGCCGCCGTGCCGATTATGCGCAGGCTTTTGCGCAGTATGCTTTTCAGCTCGTCATGATTTTTCGCGCCGTAGTGGTAGCCGGTAACGGGCGCAGTGCCTATCGAGTAGCCGACGTACATACCTACGAATATAAAGCTGACGTACATTATAACGCCGTATGCCGAAACGCCGTTTTTGCCCGTGAGCCGCATGAGCTGATAATTGTAGAGCATATTTACCAGCGACATAGAAACGTTTGTCATAAATTCTGAAGAGCCGTTGGTGCAGGTCTTAGCCAAAGCTTTGCCGTCGAAATGCGTTTTGCCGAGGCGCAGATCGCTGCTGTTTGGTGATATGAAATATATCAGAGGTATGATCCCGCCGATGCACTGGCTAATGGCGGTAGCCGCCGCCGCGCCCGCAACGCCTTTGTGCAGCACCGCGAGGAAAAACCAGTCGAGCACCATATTTGAAACGCCCGCCGCTATCGTGACGTACAGCCCAAAATGCGGCCTTTCGGCGGTAACGAAAAAGCTCTGGAAAACGTTTTGCAGCATGAATGGCACGAGCGCCAGCATTATAATCCTGCCGTAGGTAACGCAGTAGCCGAGCATATCTGCGTCCGCGCCGAGCGCCTGAGCTACGGGGCGCATTAGCGCTATCCCCAGCAGGGTGAACACCGCGCCCACGCTTGTCAGCGCGTATATCAGCAGCGAGAATATCTCGTTAGCCTTATCCTTCTGCTGCTGACCCAGCTTCATAGATACCAGCGCGCTGCCGCCCGCGCCGACCATAAAGCCCACCGCGCCGAACACCATAAGGAACGGCATGATAAAATTCACGGCGGCAAACTGGGTAGAGCCTGCGTAATTTGATACGAAAAAGCCGTCTACCACGCCGTATATCGAGGTGAATATCATCATCACGACAGAGGGCAGCGTAAAGCGCAGCAGCCGCGAGTAAGTAAAATGATCTGATAACCTAATTTTCATATAGATATACTCTCCTTTATGTACGAAATCGTACATTGCTTATTATAGCAGGAATAGCGGCAAAGTCAAGCGCGTTCATGATTTTTTTACAATGATGTTTTCAAAACTCACCTTTTGTAATGACCTCATGTTGAAATTTGTCAAAAAATATGCTATAATAAGACAGATAATATATTGAAACTCAAATATTCTCAAATAAAGGGGAAGAATGAAGTATGCAGGATATTGGCGAAAGGCTCAGCTCTTACGAGCCGCTTTGGGAAAACTGGTATAGAGAAAGCTTTATCGGCGGCGGCTCTTTCGGCAAAGTGTATAAGCTGCGGCGCGATTTTTACGGCGAAACAGCTTACTCGGCGGTAAAGATAATACCTATAATAGTAAACGACGCGCTGAAGCCGAAGAATGTGGATACGCAGACCTATATAGAGCAGCGGCGCAGCGCCGTGGTGCAGGAGATAAAGAATATGCACAAGCTCGAGGGCTACCCCTACCTCGTTCACTGCATAGCCGACTCTATAAAAGATATTCGCGGCGATAACGGCGAGCTTGTCGGCTTCGACGTGCTGATACAGATGAATTACTACACCGCCCTTGCCGACGAGATGAAGCGGAGCGGCGCGCTGGATACCGCGCAGGTGCAGAAGCTCGCCACGCAGATAGCCGCCGCGCTGAAAGCTATGCACGATATAAATATGCTCCACCGCGACGTAAAGGTAGAGAACATATTCATCGACGAAAACGGCGATTACCTGCTGGGGGATTTTGGCGTATCGAAACAGGGCGAATCGAGCAGCTGCTCTACCCTCGCGGGTACTCAGCCTTTCATAGCGCCCGAAGTATGGAACGTGCAGCGCACCAACCGCCGCTACGCCAATACCGCTGACATCTACTCATACGGCATAACGCTCTACTACCTGCTGAATGACAATATGCTGCCGCTGACCGAGGGCAGCTTTACGGAAAATCAGGTGAACGACGCTATATTCGCGCGGCTGAACGGAAAAGCATTCCCCCCGCCGAAAAACGGTTCGGCGCTGCTGAAAGAGATAGTTATGAAATGCTGCGCCTACCGCCCCGAAGACCGCTTTCAGGACGCGGGCGAGATAATAGAAGCGTTTAATAACGGCAAGGTCGAGAGCCGCTATCAGCCTAAGATAATGCCGAAGCCCGCCGCTAAGGACGCCTACGCTACCGTTTACGCTGGCGAGGGCGAAGAGCCGCAGAGGGCGCAGCAGAAAAACCGTCCGCAAAACGTTTCGCCTGTTTCGCCGGTGATAAACCGCCGCCCGCCTGCAAGACCTCAGCAGCGCCCGCCGCAGTATCGCGCCGGCAATACGAATGACCCTAACCCCGGCGGGCGTTATCCCACGGGGCAAAGACCCGCGCCGCGGCAGTACGGCTCTTACAGACCAAACAATTCATACCGTCCGAACGGGCAGTACGGCACATACCCGCCGCGCGGAACATACCGCCACGCCCCTGCGCCTGCGCCGAAAAAGCAAAAGCGCAGCCCATTCGCCGTGCTGTCTGTAATAATCACGATATTCACGGTGGCGATAACGGTGCTGCTGGTGTTTTATGTGCTGAATATGGAGGACGGCGAGAGCGGCGCGCAGGCTAAGCTGTACAAATACACATACGATATGAATGAGGGAAGCTTTGAAGATGGATACGAACCGTACTATTTACTACAAACCGAAGCCCGCGAAAACGGCCTCGCTGCTGATAATAGATAAGCTCTGCAAGCCCACGGTGGTGACCCTTACGGGAGATAAAACGCTGGGGCGCGATTATCCGCAGGCAGACTGCGATATACGTCTGCTCTCGCAGATAGTCAGCCGCCGCCACGGCGAATTTATATTCGACGACTCTGACGGCGCGTATTACTATATCGACAACAACAGCTACAACGGCACATACATAAACGGCGAGCGCCTAGCGCCGTACAACGACCGCGGCTCGCGCGCATACCGCCTTTCAGACGGCGATATTATCCGCATAGACCACGCCGAGCTTCATTCGCCGCACCCCGACGCGGTGCTGATAGTTTTCAGCACGAGCTTTGATATGAACGAGAAATGGAGCACGCTGGATATTAGCCGCATGGACGCGCTGAGCATCGGCAGGGGCGAGAACTGCACTCTGCGGCTGGGCGACCTTATGGCTTCGCGCTGCCACGCTATGATGCTGCACGAGGGCGGCTGCTGGTATATAGAGGATAACGGCAGCACCAACGGCGTGGGCGTGAACGGCGAAGAGATCTCGCGGCAGACGCGGCTTTTCGACAACGACGTTATACGCATAGCGAACACCACGCTCGTCATGACCCACGGCAGGCTTTTTTACAATAACGGCGGCGGAAAAGAGCGCTCGGCGCTGATGGTGGATATACGCGCGAAGAAAGTAGACTTCGGCAGAAAGACCCTGCTGAAAGACATACGCGCCGAGTTTGAAAACGGCGACTTTGTGCTTATACTCGGCGGCTCGGGCGCGGGCAAGACCACGCTTATCCGCGCGATATTGGGCGAGAGCAAGGCTGAGGGCAGGATAATACTCAACGGGCAGGACTTATACAAAAATTTCAAGAACATGAAATCGCAGATAGGCATGGTGCCGCAGTTCCTCACCCTGCGCAAAAACGACACCGTGCGCAACACGCTGATGGATACGGCGGGCATAAAGCTGGGAAGCTGCACCAAGCAGGAGCGCGAGCAGAGGGTGGATAATATACTCGAGCACGTCGGCATAAAAGAGCACCAAAACAAGCTGATAGGTCAGCTAAGCGGCGGTCAGCAGAAAAAGGCGGCGGTGGCGAACCAGCTCGTCGGCTTTCAGAAGGTATTCATCTGCGATGAGCCGGATTCGGGACTGGACGCGGCTTCGCGCACGCAGCAGATGGAGATACTGAAAGAAATATCGCAGGAAAACAAGATAGTAATGGTGATAACCCACGAGCCGGACGACGCGGTGCAGGTGATAGACGGCGTGAAAAAGAGCCTTTTCACCAAAGTGATAGTGCTGGCGCGAAACTCGGTAGACCGCGCGGGACACCTAGCCTTTTACGGAAGCGTGGAAAACGCGCTGGCGTTTTTCGGCGTGAGCAGATTGCAGGACATAATGATAGAGATAAACCCGCCTGCCGAGGGCGGCAAGGGCAGGGCGGACGAATACATCCGCAAATACAAAATGCTGACTGGGGGCAGGAACATTGGATAACGCATCATTCGCGGCGCAGACCTCGATATACTTCAAAAAGATACGGCGAATAGCGCTGAAAGAGAAGTTTTGGAAATTCGTAGTGTTCGCGGCGATAATCTCGCTGATAGTGGCGCTGGTGGTCGGAAAAGATATGTTCACTACCTACGAGGCTACGAAATCGGGCTTTTTCTCGATAGCTTCGGCGGGGATATGGATAGGCATATTCAACTCTATACAGAATATCTGCAAAGAGCACGAGATAATACGCGCCGAGTACCGCTCTGGCATGAAGATCTCGGCTTACGTCACGGCAAACGTGCTTTGGCAGTTTATCATCTGCTTGATACAGTCGGTGATAATGACGGCGGTATGCGTGGCTTTTATCGACTTTAACAGCGATGGCATAATCATGCCCGCGATAGCGGAATATTTCATCACTATACTGCTCATCACATTCGGCGCGGACATAATGGGCATAATGATAAGCTCGATAGCGGGCACGCCCACCACCGCCATGACGATAATGCCATTCGTGCTGATATTGCAGCTAATAATGAGCGGCGTGCTTTTCGACCTCACGGGCTGGAGCGAGAAGATCTCTTATATAACTTTCAGCAAGTGGGGCATGAGCGCTTTCGGCAGCACCGCCGACCTAAACAGCGACGCTTTTCCGCTGAAACTCAGCGAGGTGTTCCCGCAGGTGGTAAAGCTGGAAACTGAGGACTGCTATGACCACACTGCGGGCAACCTTATGAGCGCGTGGGGAATGTGCGCGCTGATAAGCGCCGTCTGCTACGTCGTGAGCATACTCAGCCTGAAAATAAGAAACCACGACTCCTAACTTGCGCAGGGGGTAGGCAAGATGAAAGTGAAGAAAGACGAACTGAAAATAAAGGCACAGCGGGCGTTCGCCATGCCGAATATGACATTTGATATTAGCATAAGCACCCACAGCGGGCTTGTGCGCGAGGTGAACGAGGACAGCTTTTCGCTGAACGGCTACCGCAGGCGGCGGGAGAAGAGCGCGCTCACCTACTGCGAGCAGATGACGGGCGGGGCTTTTATGCTGGAAGTCTGCGACGGCATGGGCGGCGAGGCTTGCGGCGACCTTGCGGCTGAAACGGCTGCGGTGTACAGCGCGGCACTTTTTGAAAAGCTCAACACCCTGCCCGCCGAAAGGCTGGAGGGCGCGGTGAACGAGTACGTCGCGGAGGTGAACGGCGAGATATGCCGCCTGCTGGGAAACAGCGGCTCTCACCGCGGCGGCACTACCTTTGCGCTTGTGTATATCCGCGGCGGGGTGGCTTACCCCTTTTCGTTGGGCGACAGCAGGATATACCTCTGCGCGGGCGGGAACATCGACCAAATAAGCTTTGACCACACGCTTGCTATGCGCAAGTACATGGCGAACATCTACACGCTCGAGGAGGCGGAAAACAGCCCCGACAGCCACAAGCTTACGCTTTTTCTGGGCGTAGACGTAGACGGCAGAGGGCTTACGGCGCAGACCTACGAGCCTATACAGCTCGAGCGCGGCATGAAGCTGCTGCTTTGCAGCGACGGCCTTTACGATATGTGTCCGCTGGAGGAGATAGCGCGGATAATGTCGGGCGAAACGCTCGGCTGCGCGAAACAGCTTGTAAAAAGTGCGCTGGCGCACGGCGGCATAGACAACATAACCTGCGCGGCGGCGGGATTTATAAAATAAAACAACACCAAAAAAACGGGAGGAAGCTTCAAAAAGGCTTTCTCCCGTTTCTTAATATCAGTACCTAAAAATCACTTTTCGCTTTTATGCCGAATGTGTATGAATTGCAGTTTACTTTGTGGTGATGGCCTTTACGTCAGACCAGTCGCCGTATATTTTTTTGCCGTCTACGGTGGTGTAGCTGCGTACTTTTACGAAATATGTCCTGCCCGATCTCAGCTTGTTTACGCTCAGCGAGGTCGTGCTGTTGGTCTTTACATACTTCGACTTGCCGTTCTCAAAGTCGGAATTGTTGGCGTATTTGAGCTGGTAGCCGTCAGCCATGCTCTGCTTTTTCCACTTTGCGGTAAAGCCGCCCTTAGCTGCCTTTATCTTGGTTATCTTCTGCTTAGCGGTGGATATTTTGAAAGTCTTGCTGAAGCTTCCGCTGTATTCGCCGCAGCCCTTTACGGTAACGGTCGCCATGCCTATATTCTTGTTATTGGAGTAAGAAACGGTGAAGTCTTTATTTAGTGTGAGCTTTTTGCCGCCGAGGTATGCGCGGACTTCTGGGGTCTTGGTCTTGCCGTCGTAAACGTACTTGCTGCTGGAAAGTTTTATGCGCGCTTCGGAGATGAGGCGCAGGCTCTCGGGCTTGTTGCAGTGCATTTTTGCGGACTTTATGTCTTTTCTGAAATCGCCCTCTATGGCGTTCCACTCGTCGGCGCTGCCGGTGTACCAGATGTTCTTTACGGGCGAGTCGGCGAAAGCTTCCGTGCCGATGGTCTTTACGCTCTTAGAGATTATGACGGTCTTGAGCGAATCGCAGAGCGAAAATGCGGAGTTGCCGACGCTCTCTACGCTTTCTGGTATCTTTACGGTCTTGAGCGAGGTGGCGGCGAACGCCGCTTCGCCAATGGTCTTTACGCCGGGCTTGATGTCAACGCTTTCGAGGGATAAGCACATCGAGAAAGCCGCGTCGCCTATGCTTTCAACAGATGCGGGTATGGTTATGCGGTAAAGCGCCATGCAGAGCATGAAAGCGCCCTCATCTATCTGCGTAACGCTGTCAGGTATCTTGACGCTGAAAACCAGCGCGCCCGCGAATGCGCCGCTGCCTATGCGCTTTACGCCATCGGGTACTTTAGCCGTGCCGACAACGTAGTTTGCGCTTACGAGTACATCGTTTACCACAACGTACTGGTTTTCTGCGACCTTATTGTTCAGCCATGCGCTCTCGAGAAAAGCCAACATGCCGAAGTCCTGCACGGTAGAGGGTATGGTAATATCGCTGAGGTTTTCGCAGGCGTAGAAAGCCATATCGCCGATGCTCTCAACGCCCTCGGGGATAACTATTTTCTCGAGGGTGGTGTTTTCCTGAAAAGCGGCCTCGCCTATAGCGGTAACGGGCTTGCCGTCTATCTCAGCGGGAATGGTGAGCGACTTAGCCTTGCTCTTAAAGCCGGTGATGGTGATATTGCCGTCGTTGTCGGCTTTATATTTCAGACCCTTAGGCACGCTTGCCTCAGCGGTGATGTCGGCGGTGTTCACGTCAGCGGCGCTTTCGTCGGCAGACTTAGTATCAGCAGCGCTGTTCTCCTCTGTTTTGGACGAGGTATCTTCAGCAGAGTCGGCAGGATCATCGGTATCCGCAGTATCGTCCGCGAGCGAGCTGTCATCTTCGCTGTCAGAAAGAAGGCTTTCGTAAGCGTCGATCAGGTCGGGCGAAGCCGCAGGCTCAGCAAAAACGGCAGCAGAAGAGCCGAAAGTAAGGGTAACGGCAAGCGCCGCAGCCAATATTTTTTTCATAGTGCATATCTCCTTATATCAGTAACGTTTGAGTTGCCTTTTGTTTTATGAATAAATTATAACATCTCAAAGCGTGGATGTCAATGAAGATAAGGAGAAATTAAGATTTTTCAAGTGGAAAACAAAGAAAATTGGAAAATATAAGAGTAAAAGTATTAACAAAATATTCGATATGTGTCAATTTCGCCGTAAAAGTGCAAGTTTCGCCGCAATTATTGAAAGGTGTGTCGAAAAATGGTAGAATAAAAGAGGGCAGGGGGTCAGCCGTGGTGGGTCTCGATACCCGCGAGGTAATCGGCGGACACCTTATAGAACTTTGCGAGTTGGATAAAGAGGTGAAGGGGTATCTCGCGCTTGCCGCTTTCGTAAAGCTGGTACTGCTGGCGGGTGATGCCGAGGATCTTTGCGACTTTTTCCTGCGAGAGGTCGTTATCCTCGCGCATATCGCGTATACGCTGATAAAAATACATACAAACTGCTCCTTAGCTATTTAGTTATTATGTAGATTTTATCACATATAGCGCGTAAAAGGCTTGATTTGCATTCATACAAATGCTATAATTATCTTGCACGCAAATAAATGCAAATATACAGACACAACGGAGGTAAAGACTATGAAAAAATTAACAGCGGCGGTGTGCGCGGTGCTTATCGCGCTTAGTATGGCTGGGTGCGGAAGCGGGGACTTGTCAAGCAAAAAACACAATGAAGACAGCAAAAGCTCTGCAAGCGCCGGCGCGGTCGATAACAGCGCCTCAGACTCCAAAAAGTCGGTAATGGACGTTATTGCAGGCGGCGCGGCAGCAGACGATGCGGATATCGAGATAAACACCGACTACGAATACAAGACCTTACTCGGCGACGGCGTAAACACCGATAAGGCGCAGCTCGACAGATATGTAAACTCCTGCATGAATTTGGCTAAGGCGATAGCGGCTGACGATTTTGAGGCTTACAAAAAAGCAGTGAATCTTGAGCTGATGAATGAGATCGAACCGGAGGAAAGCGAGAGGACACAGGAAAAGTTTGACAACGCACACGATGAATTTGAAAGCGCAAGTGTAAGGAGCGAGCTGCTGGAACAAAACAAAATAATGAAAGTGTATTTGCAGGAAGAAAAAGAAGATGCTCCCGACGGATATTCTTACTGTACCACAGCATTTGTGATGATGGTAATGGAATGTGAGAACAATATGGGATATTTGTCTTTTGGCTTCATTTTACTCAACGTTGATGGAAAGCTATTGCCTTTTCTTAATGGTACCGACACCGTAACGCTCGAAGAAATGGAAGAAGCAGACAGCGAATTTGACGCTGAGAACGGCTCTGGTGATTCCGAGTACGATAAAAAATCGCAGCTGAAAACCGCAAACAGCAACAGCAAGACGGCTTATGTTGCTTTGGCTGAGAATTTGGCGGACGCCGAAACTTGCGGCTACCCGATGGACAGCGTATTTTCGGGCAGCTGCGATGAAAGCTGGCAGGTAACGCCCGACAAGGTGTATGACGCGAGCGACCCCGAAAGTATCAGCGAGGGCGGCGCGAAAAAGATAGCCCAGGCGCTTTGCGACAACGGCGACGACGCGGGATATTTTATAGTGCTGAGGGTACAGCTCAACGGCAGCGACGGTTTTGCAGTGCAGTGGACGAGCGCCCCCTCGGGCGACCTTTTCGGGCAGTACCCGAATGCGATAATGTCAGAAGCGTATGACGGCGGCGGGCTTAGCTTTGGCGAGTATCATGAGTGAAAATATTGATGACGGAGGTCTGCAAAATGAACAGCAAGAAACTTATATCTTTTATCTGCGCGCTTTCTCTCACTCTCACCCTCCCCACCTGCGGCAGTACTGAAAATGACGACACCCGTTCGCGTGAAACTGCGGCTGCTACCGCGCAAAACGGCTCTCAGCAGTCGGCGGACGAGCAGGGTCAGCAGACCACTAAGCAGTCCGAATCGTCCGATACGGCTAAGGATAAGCTTGACGAAGCGCTGGGACTGAAAGAGCAGTCCCCAGCCCTTTCCGAGGACGAGCTGAAAGAAAAAATGGAAGCCGAAGCGGGCGCGGCGGCGAGCAAGTGGCACTATGACGATTACGACGGCGATGGTACTAAGGAGGCTTTTGGGCTTATCGGCAAGGATGAAAATAAGATAATTGCGGTGTACGGAGTAGACAGCGAGGGAAATGTAACGCTGATGCGCGACAGTTTTTGGGGCACGAATTACAATGTAGCTTTTGATTCGCTCGTGGAATACGGCGGCAAAAAGTATTTTTCAGTCGATACAAACTGCGGTGGTTCCGGTGCGGTATCGTCGGTATTTTCTTTTAAAGACGGCAAACCTTTTGAGCTTGCGCTTTCAAAAAGCGAAGAGATATTCGGCTTCTATGCCGATGAGGACGGTGCGTTTACGCGTGAAGAAGGCTCGTGGGCGCATGACAGAGCGCGAGTTGACCTCGAGTATGATGAAGCTGCTCAAGATTTCACGATAGCCAGCAAGCCCGCCGACAGCGGCGAATGGAAGCAGGCGTATATCGACTACATAGATAATACGATAGCCGAAACTTTCAGCGATTCTTCTATGTTTTTCGACTCTTCGCAGTTCGCTATACTTGATATTGACGGCGACGATGTGCCCGAGATCTTTTTTGATTCGGGCTTCGGCGCGGGCGGTTCGGGTCTGCTGACCTATGCCGACGGCGAAGTTTCAGAGTTGATCGGCGGCAACAGCTCGGGCATTTCCTATATCGAAGCGGGCGGAATATTTAAGTACGTCGGCGGACATATGGATAACTATACTGACGATGTTTACACGATAAGCGGCGGCAAGCCTAAACTGAAACTCAGCGGAAAATATTATCTGCCCGACGGTGCATATACAGGCACGGGCGATGTGCAGGACTATTACGAATACTACATAAACGACGCGCAAGTGCCGAGGAAAATGTACGAAAAGAAGCTCGCGGCGGCTTTCGACCAGTCGTCCGCGAAGTGGGCGCTCGACGGCGAAACTTACGCATATTACGACATAACGAGCGCGATACAGGGATATTAAATTGAACGGAAGTGATGAAAAATGTTTTGTCCGAAATGCGGGGCGCAGCTGCCCGACGTAGCGAAGTTTTGCAATAAGTGCGGGGCAGACCTGCGTATGTTGAGCGACCCGCCGCATAAACAGCCGCAGGAATATCCAAAACCCGCGACCGCGCCGATTGCTCAGCCTGCCCCGACAGCCGCGGTAAGCAGACCATCAAAGATGAAAAAGAGCGTTATAATTATCGCAGTGGTCATCGCGATAGTTGCGATAATTGCGGCGATACTCATACCCAGTGCGGTGAATTATCAGAAGAAGAGTAAGCTGAAAACCGCAAACTCAATGGCAAAGGTCGCGGTGGTAAGTTTGAGCGACCTGCTTACCGACGCTATGTACAGCGGAATGTCTGCGTATGATATTATGTATGGCTATTCGTCGGGCGACGGCACATACAGCGGCGGCGGGGCTATCGTTGACGTGAAGGAAAGCTATGCTGTAAAGACCGATGTTACATACAACGCCAACGACCCCGAAAGCATAGAAGAGGGCGGCGCCAGGAAGATAGCGGAGGCTCTTGCGGAAAACGGAAGCGAAGCGGGCTACTTCACGGTAATGGACATATACACTGCCGATAAAGAGCTTATAGTTTTGCAGTGGAAGGCTGATAAAGACGGCGAGATAATAGGTCAGTGCGCGCTGGAGAGCGACGGCACTTATTACCGCGCTTCCATTACCGACGCCGTACAGTGGGACTCATACAAAGAAAAACACCCCCGCTGGGGCAAGTATTATAAAAACTAAGGTATGGGAAGTGATGAAAAATGTTTTGTCCGAAATGCGGGGCGCAGCTGCTTGACGAAGCTATGTTTTGCGGCAAATGCGGGGCTGACCTGCGGCAGGTGGACAGAAGCGAGCCGCCAGCACCGCTAAAGCTTCCTGATCCGCCGAAGCCGAAAAAAGCGCAAAAGCCTGCCCCTAAGCCTAAACCTAAACCAAAGCCAAAACCGAAGCAGCCGAAAAATCCCGCGCCTGGCAAACGCTCGGCTCAGAAAAAACGCGCGCCGAAGAAAGACGATTTTATCTACTCAAAGCCCGCAGTGGTAAACCCTGCGGCCGCGGCATTTTACAAGAAGTCGCGGCGGAGAAAGCGGTTCGCGGCAGCGGCGGTGACAGTCGTGGTGCTTGTCACAATAGCCGTACCCTCAGTACTGATGATAAATTATCACAAAAAGACGCAGCTCAAAACCGCCAATGCCAACGCCAGAATAGCCATAAACGCTATGATGGATAATCTGTCAGACGCGGCGAATATGGGCATACCCTTGTATGAATTGTTATTTTTCGATTATGACAGGGATAAGGACTACAACGTGGAGCTTTACAAAACGTATGACGCAAGCGACCCCGAAAGTATCAGCGAGGTCGGCGCTAAAAAGATAGCGCAGGCGCTTTCAAAGCTGGACTCGGGAGCGGGCTATTTCATTATCATGCAATCGGGTACAGCCGGTTATGGCGGTGAGCGTATGGTGATACAGTGGAAAGCGGAGCCGGACAGCAAGATAATAGGGCAGTGCGTTATGGATATAGGCAAGGAATGGCCATCTTACCACGGCTACGAGGTCTATGACGAGATAAATTGGGATTCATACAAAAAAGAGCGCCCCGTATGGGGACACTATTATTAAAATGGAGGAATAGGATATGTTTTGTCCGAAATGCGGAAATCAATTGGCAGACAGCGCAAAGTTTTGCGATAAGTGCGGGGCGGTAATGCCGCAGACGAATGGAAATAATGTGGGTAAGTATGAAAATATGAACACGCAAAATGCAAAGAACGTACAGAATGTGCAGAGCGCACAGCAGTCAGCGCCTGCGCAGAACGGCGATATGATACCAATGGTGCTCTCGCTGGTGTGCGCGGTGGTAATGCTCATCTCGCCGTTCATCAAGCTTTTCAACGTCGATTATCTTTTCGGCGATGAGGACTTTTCGCCCTCACAGATGTTCAGCATAATAAAAGACATCACGGGCGAGGCGAGCGAGTACGGCGACCTAGATGGCGACGAGCAGACTATCGTGATAGTTTCGTACGTCATCATCATCGTTTACGCAGTAATGGCTATACTTGCGCTGGCTTCTATCGTGAAATGCCTGCAGCGGATCTCGGCTTTCGACAGCGGGCAGAGGGCGGAGTATTTCAAAAACGCATACTCGGCGAACCTCGCGGTATTTTTTGCGAACCTGCTGTTTTTTGGCGTGCTGGAGCTGATAAACGTGCTCGTCACGGCGGAGCTTGAGGCGGATAGTTTGGTGCAGGTATTCACGGGAAACACGGCGTTTTTCGTGATGGAGATAATAGGCATCATCGGCTACATACTCGCCCGCACGAGATACAGAGCGTACAAATGATTTGGCGGCGGTATATTAAAATATGAACACGAAAAATATAAACATCTTCTGCATGAACTGCGGCCGTAGGCTTACCGCCGAAGCACAGTTTTGCCCGAGCTGCGGCGCTGAGGTGGTGCGGTCAGAACAACCCGAGCAACACGAACAGCCCGAACAGCACGAACAGACAGACCGCTACGCCACGCAGTATGCCGAAGCCCCCGCGCCTTACGAGCAGTTTGAGCCGTATGATACGCCGAGGTACGCTCCCCCGCCGAGCGAACCTGCTGCCCGCGGGCAGGAAGTGCCGAAGAGCCTTTACGCGATAGTGCTCTCGCTAACGCTGGCGGGCATGATAGTCGTAGGCGTTATCGGCGGAATGATAATACATTTCACGAGGTCGGGCGGGGAAAAGGTGCAGACGGCGCAGACCACCACCGCCGCCCCTCAGCCCTCGGGCGGCGCGGCGTACTTAGTATTTATCCTGCCCGACCATTATTTCTATATGGACAACAGCGGCAATATGCACAACGTGCAGTAGCAGAAAAGCTCCCCCGAAATGAGAACTCGAGGGAGCTTTATTATGTCTGTTCATCCGTTCAAAACACCAACTGCGCAAACTTCCCCCCAGCACAATATTCTTATTTGTCAATCTTGAAGCCGCCTTTCCCCATCATTGACAGCTTTCACGCCTGTCAAATTTGAAAACACCCAGTATTTGCAGGGGTTTGCGCCATCTTTGACAAATAACTTTATTGACTGCGCCGCGTGATGACTTTCACCAAACAAAAACGCCGACCGTTTATCCGCGCGGACAAACTCGGTCGGCAAATTTCTGCATAAATGAAAAACCGCCTAACGAATAAGCGGTCTCTCAAAAAGGAAAGTATGAAAAAGAAAAAATTTCGGGAATGCGAAAATTATTCAGCTTCGGGCTCGCTCTCAGCGCTCTCCTCAGCCTTTTTTTCCTCGGCGGTGTCAGCCGCGTCTGCCTCTTCGGCAGTATCTGCTTCGTCAGCAACGTCTGCCGCAGTTTCCTCAGCAGCTTCGTCAGCTTCCTGCTCTTCGCCGCAGTCGCAGCAATCATCGCAGCAGCAGTCGTCGAAATCGTCGTCTAACTCTTCGTAATCGTAATCTTCAAGCTCTTTATGCTTCTTATATGCTATCGCAACGGCAACGCCGAGAGCGGCAACGCCAACTGCCGCAGCAGCCTTTAATGCTTTTCCCATATTAAACAACTCCTTGTCTGATTTTTACACAATTGATACGGAAGCCTCGCCTGCGGCTCTCAGCGGCTCGTGAAAAGCCTGCCGCGTTCTAAACATCGGCTTCGTTTCATTGGTCTTATTATACCACGTTTTGCGCTGTAAATCAAGTATTTTTCAAAAAAATAAATTCTTTAAACCTTTTTTTGTGAAACCTGCACAATTGCGTTCAAAGATAAACAGCAATTTAGCCGATACAAATTCCAATTTGCGGCAGTTTTAAAATTGTTACATACTTACAAATCTGCAAATCACATATTGCCCGTCAGGTTCATGATTATCGCCGCCGCCGCCAGCGGAGCAGTTTCGCAGCGCAGTATACGCCTGCCCAGCCCCACGGGCTGCACGCCCGCCGCCGATATTCGCGCGGCTTCTTCTTCGGAAAAACCGCCCTCGCTGCCTATCAGCAGACCTATCTCGCTGCCGCTTTTCAGCCCCAGCTGCGCCATCGGCACGCCGCCCTTTTCGTAGCACCATACCGCGCTGTCGCACTCGCTGAGCTTCTGCACCGCCTGCGATAGGGTGATAAGCCCGTACACCTGCGGCACTATCCCCCGCCCCGACTGCTTTGCCGCTTCCAGCGAGATCTTGGCGTAGCGTTTCAGCTTTTTGGCGAAGCTTTTTTCGTCCGGCCGCGATATGCAGCGCGAGGTCAGCACGAACGTGATGTCGTAAACGCCCAGCTCTACCGCTTTCTGCACTATTATCTCCGCCTTCTCGCCCTTCGGCATGGCTTGAAATAGGTGCAGGCGCACGTCCGCTTCGGCTTGGCAAGGCTCTGTACGCAGCACTCGGCAGGTCACGTTTTCGGGCGTTATCTCCTCCAAAACGCATTGGTAGTCTACGCCGTTATTGCATAGTGTGACCTCTTCGCCCGTTTTCATACGCAGGCTGAGGGCTATATGGCGCGCGTCCTCGCCGGTAACAAGACCGTGAGAACCATCTATACGGGAGGTGAAAAATCTAGGCATACAAATATTTCCTTTCGTGGCGCGCTGTGTGAACGCAGCTTAATATAATTAACTCAATTTTAATTTCCACAAACAGTATATCATATTTTCAAAAAAACTTCAATAATTTTCATAATAAAAACGATAAGTTTTCACACGCATATCACAATGGTAGGGTATCATATAATTGTCGAAAGGGACAAGGGGCGTAAGACCCCCGAGGATAACTTTTCGGCGCAGCATTTCATTTATGGTATGTAGGCTTTTACCCCAAGCCTTCATATATACAGCACGGCAGAGCAATCTGTCGGCTTCTCCCCTATAATTTTTTATTTTTTGGCCCCCGTCCTTACCCGACGGGGGTTTTTTTGCCCAAAAATACTGACAAAATGCGCCCGCTTACCCCTTTACAAATCCCGCGGGATATGTTATAATATATGTGTATGCACGCGCAGGTTATGCGCCTAATTTAGATAATAATTTTTCAGAGGAGAGTATTCATATGGCAAATACAGTATCAAAAGCAGGTAAGAAAAAACTGGAAGCTGACCTTGATTATCTCATTACCGTCCGCAGAGGCGAAGTAGCGCAGAAACTGAAAGAAGCGCGCTCGTTCGGCGACCTTTCCGAAAACGCTGAGTACGACGAAGCCAAAAACGAGCAGGCTATTCTCGAAGCCCGCATAAACGAGCTGCAGAATATCATCGAAAACTCGGTAGTAGTTGACGACGACGATATTTCCGTAGACGAGATCTCGGTAGGCTCTATAATGAAAATACGCGATCTGGAATTTGACGAGGTGGAAACTCTTCAGATAGTAGGCTCTACCGAATCTGATCCCGATAACGGCAAGATCTCTGACGACTCGCCCATAGGCAAGGCGGCGCTGAAAAAGAAAGTAGGCGAAGTATTTGAAGTAGAAGCCCCCGCAGGACTTCTGAAGTTTGAGGTACTCGAGATCTCGAAGTAAATATTTGAAAGGACGTTTTACATCTATGAGCGAAGTAAATACCAAGCCCGCCGCTGAGAACGCAGAGGGCGAGGCTGCTGAGCAGACCGAGCAGGATATAAATATATTAAAGAAGATAAGAATGGATAAGCTCGAGGAAATGAAGGCCGAGGGCAGAGATCCTTTCCAAATAACCAAGTTTGACGTTACCGCGCACGCGGCTGAGGCTAAAGAGCAGTACGAAGCGCTGGAGCAGAAGCTTACCGAGCAGGCTGGCGGCGACGAAGAGAAGCTGAAAGAGCTTCTTGAAGAAAACAGGATGACCGTAAGCGTGGCGGGCAGAGTAATGTCACGCAGACTTATGGGCAAGGCGAGCTTTTTCGACCTGCGCGACAGATCTGACAAGGTACAGGTATACCTGCGCATGAACGAGGTCGGCAAGGAAGCTTACGACCAGTACAAGAAGGGCGATATAGGCGACATCGTCGGCATCACGGGCTTTGTTTTCAGAACGAAGATGGGCGAGATCTCTATACACGCGAAGAGCATAACGCTGCTTTCAAAGAGCCTGCTGCCGCTGCCCGAAAAGTGGCACGGACTGAAAGACCAGGACACAAGATACCGCCAGAGATACACCGACCTCATCTGCAATCCCGAGGTAAAGGATACATTCATCAAGCGTTCGCAGATAATATCTTCTATAAGAAGGTATCTTGACGGACAGGGCTTTATGGAAGTAGAAACGCCAATGCTGGTATCCAACGCAGGCGGTGCGGCGGCGCGCCCGTTTGAAACGCACTACAACGCGCTGAACGAGGACGTAAAGCTGAGAATATCGCTGGAGCTGTATCTGAAGCGCCTTATCGTAGGCGGACTAGAGAGAGTTTACGAGATAGGCAGAGTATTCAGAAACGAGGGCGTAGACGCGCGCCACAATCCCGAGTTCACGCTGATGGAGCTGTATCAGGCGTACACCGACTATTACGGCATGATGGATCTGACGGAGAATATGTTCCGCCATGTAGCGCAGGAGGTATGCGGCACTACCTGCGTACCCTACGGCGACGTTATGATAGACCTCGGCAAGCCATTTGAGCGCATGACGATGATCGACGCTGTAAAGAAGTATTCGGGCGTAGATTTCGCGCAGGTAAAGGACACTGAGGAAGCGAAAGCGCTGGCCAAGGAGCACCACATAGAGTATGAAGAGCGCCACAAGCGCGGCGACATACTGAACCTGTTTTTTGAGGAGTATGTAGAGGAGCACCTTGTACAGCCGACGTTCATCATGGATCACCCGATAGAGATCTCGCCGCTGACGAAGAAGAAGCCGGAGAACCCGGACTATGTAGAGCGTTTCGAGCTTTTCATCACGGGCAGAGAGATGTGCAACGCATATTCCGAGCTTAACGACCCGATAGACCAGCGCGAGAGATTTGCGGCGCAGGAGGAAGCGTTAAAGCAGGGCGACGAGGAAGCGAACCACACGGACGAAGATTTCCTGAGAGCGCTGGAGATAGGAATGCCCCCGACAGGCGGCATAGGCTACGGCATAGACAGACTAGTAATGCTGCTGACCAATTCGCCGGCTATCAGGGACGTACTGTTGTTCCCTACGATGAAGACACTAGAGTGATAAACCCTTGAATTTGCGTGGTTTTCAGCAGGTCTGACCGACGGCTTACGCCAATTTTACGCCAATCGGTCAGAAACTTATAAAAAAATATGATAACATATGAGAGATCACTGATGTTTTGGTTCATCGGTGATCTCTTTTTTATTATTCGGCACTGCCGCCTTTGAGAAGCTTTTCAAGGGTCTGAAATTCTTTCTTTTTGAAGTCGCTCGTGGCGTCGGTGTAGACGTTCATCGTGGTGCTGAAATCTGAATGGCCGAGTACGTCTTGAATCACTTTGAGGTTTATGCCCATTTCGCACATTCGTGTTGCAAAGGTGTGGCGGAGGGTGTGACAACTGAAATCGGGTAATAGGGTGACGTTTTCGCTTTTCTGCGCTTCCGAATGCACTCTTTTGTTGCAGTCACGGATTATCCTGCGCAATGCCCTGTTGAGATTGTTCTGATTATGTACATTGCCAAAGCGGTTTATGAAAATAAAATCAGAAAAGCCGTCGACTTTAACTTTGCATCTCAGCCCCGCTATATCCTGATACTCTTTCTCCTGTTCGAGTGCTTCCCTGACTTCGCTCATAATAGGCACGCTGCGGCTTCCCGCTTCTGTCTTAGGCTTGTGTATGCTGAACTGACATTTGTTTGTATCGTGCTTGTAGTAAACAAGTGTGTGGTTGACGCTGATAAAGCCGTTTTCAAGATCAACATCGCACCAGCGCAGCCCCGTTATCTCGCCGACACGCAGACCTGTATAAAGCATTGTAAGAAATACAGGATACCAATGCTGATAACGCGGCGTGCTGCGGAGGTAATCAAGAAAAAGTTCCTGTTCCTTTGTGGTAAGCGCCTGACGCTTCTGTATCTCCTTGCCGTGCATATGTTTCAGTTCTCTTATCGCATTGTCAGAGGGGTTCGCGGGGATAAGCCTGTTCTGCACGGCGAGTTCAAGCACTTGATGAAGCACGGTATTTACGTTGTCGATAGTAGAAACTTTTAGCCCGCGTTCTCTGTAAAGCATATTGTAAAAGCCCTTAACGTCCGAATACAGCAGTCCTGAAATCTTGCTTTTGCCGATATAGGGGTCAACGAACATTTCATACATATACATATAGTTCAGCATAGTGTTGTCCTTTAGCCCCATTTTATCTCTCACCCACATTTTATAGATGTCATTTACCGTGAGGTTTCGGGCGTTAGGCCTTATGCCTCTGAGAACATCGGCAGAGATTTCCTCTTTTTTCTCACGAAGTTCCTGCAGCGTGGGTGCATATATCACGCGCCTTTCGCCGTTCTGCGTCCAGCGGTAATCATAACCGCCGCCCGCACGTTCGCTTTCACCTTTTTTCAGCATAATGCCTTTGCTGTCTCTGCGCCTTTTTGCCATAATAAAACTCTCCTTTCAAAATTCTGCCGACCATCGGCTTTCCGGACGGTCGGCATTTTTCACATTTCTCGCAGTTCAGATAGAATAAGCTCTCGACATATACTCATCAAACTGCCTGCGCTTTATAAGCCTTTTATTTCCCACCCACAAAACGAACGGACAGCGTTCGTCTGCCGTGAGTTCTCTCAGCTTGTGCTGACCGATGTTTGAATAAACGGCGGCTTCCTCGATAGTGAGGTTTTGCTTTTGAAATATAGGGACGTTCAGTTCCCTTTCTCTGACCATATCCATAATTGTTTACCTCCTGTTGGTATCTTGAAAATAATGTATAAGTTAAATCATTGCTTTTTCCGTTTGTTCCAGACTCCATACTGCCGGAATATGCCAAGTTCACGCTTTTTAGGCTTTTTAGGCTTTTTATCTTCCGTTTCATCGGAACAAGGGGCATACTCTTTTAGCGCATCGGCGTTTATGTGATAAAACTTTTTCGTCCATTTGTCTTTCGACTTGCCCTGTTTTCTGATAGGGTATGTTCTGCTACCGTCTTTCGACAGTATAAGCACGTTCTCGTCTGCAAGGGCTTCGCCTATGGACTTTGCAGAAAGCCTTGACGAAAAAATTTTTCTCAATTCCTCGCCGCTGATGATAAAGCTTCCCTCAAGCTGGTTATCGTAATAACAAGGGCCTTCATCGAAGCGTATCGCGTTACGAAAATCCTTAATATCGTTAGAGACGTTTTGTGAATTTAAAATAGCGGCGGCTGCTTCCTCGACTATGTTTCGAGAGGAGGCATATTCACTGCTGCGGTTTTCAAGGTGACGCAATGTGTCATCTATCTGTGCTTCGATAGAGTTTTCGATAGAACGGCGCCTTGTGATCATTGTCATATCATCGTTCGAAACGCTTCTGATAAACTCACAAAATATATCACAGGTGCAAAACAGCAAGGACTTTATAGCATAGTTTCGGTTAAAGCCCGAATATCTCGCAGCCTTGCTTTTGTGATTTTTGACATCGCTAAGCCTGCTGTTTAGATTTTTGCTGAGTCTGTCATAGTTTTTGCAGACCCACTCGATAAAGCACCGCACCATTTCAAGATACTGATCTTTATTACGGCAAAGCTTGTTGATCTCCTTCGGCGGTATCGGATCTTTAAGATTTACTACAAGGCAGCGATTTAGCGTGCTTGAACTTTTAAGCAGATATTCACCCGTCACAAAAAGCATACTTTCATTTTTGATCCTTTTGCCGTCACGGACTATCTGCCCCGGAGTTTGAACACGTTTGAGATTTTCCGAAAGTTTCTGTTCGTTATTCTCTCTTTCTCTGTTTGAATCAGTGCCGCAGAGGTCGTCTATCGCCACGCAGCAATGCTTGTACTCGAATATCTTGTCGATCTCGCTTTTATTGCTGTGCAGATTTATAATGTTGGGACTGCCCTCGAAATAATCTACAAGCAGTTTGGTTATTGCCGATTTTCCCGAACCCGAATCGCCGTAAACGTAAGTGTTGAACTCAAATCTGCTTCTTTGCGACTCATCTATCAGCGGCATTATGAATGGCGTAAGCGCCGCCATAAGCAATACGCCGGGTATATTATCCGAGTCAAGAAAATCCGATACCCACGGCATAAATTCAGCATTTTGCGTTGACAGCGGGCGTTTAAATTTTGCGAGGGCTTCGTTCTGCGGTGCTATATCAACGCCTATACGTTCCGTATCGCCAATAATGCAGTTGCCAAGCAGGAAGACGTAGTGCGCATTTTGGTCATCACCTATTTTAAAGCGATTATACCCTTGGGTAAGAGAATATCTGATTCGGGGTTCCATATTAAAAATAGCCCCTTTAATAGTTCCCGACAAAAAATCGTTACATGTGCTTTCTCTTTTATTAAATTTGACCTCATTGCGAGGAATAAAGCGCATAGCTTTTTCAAGACCGATGTACGGAATTACCGCCGTGTAGATTTTTTCGCCGACCTTAAATGCGACCTCTACATAGCAGTCACCTGGGTCATCTGCCGTCAATGACTTTACTTCGTAGTAATCGGTTATTTCTATAAGAGCGTTTGAAAAATGCTCGCCGTGATAGTAGATACCGTCCGGACCTGCTGAGTAGCCCCTGGGGTAATTTTTTATTTTCATAAGTAAGATCCTTTCAAATTTAAATTTACTGTATTATATCACAGCAGAAAGGATCGCGCAACCATTGACTTTTTTTCAATATTTACACTATCCGTATTTTTTATATAATATTCCGTAAGAAAATCGTGCTAATATTAAATTTAAAGACAGTAAAAAATCAGAAATATATATAATCTGAAAATAAAAATCAATATTATGAAGGGAAATGCTATGATAAAAAAAGAATGTGAAAAAATACTTAATTTTGATTTGAAGTTTTTGGAAGAGGCAGCGTTTGATTATCCGCAATGTAGAGCGTCTAAAAACGACTATATTGAGCTTTCAAGTCTGCTAACAAATAACAGAACACAAATGATGCTTTTAGATCCGAAATCCGGCAACAATGGATCATCGAATATGATACCTGAAGAGAAACATTTTCAATTTGTGTATCCTAATAAGAAAGGAACAATTTCTGACTATGGTCTGGTATGTGCCAAAGAGCATGCTGCTAGCAAAAGTATTCTTGAAAAATTTCTGAATGCAGAATTAGAATATAAAGAAGAAGACAAAAACAGTTTATTCGGATTGATAAACAGATATGGATTTCTTTTTCCTGTATATGACAGCGAAGATGTAAAATATGAGGATGTTGTTTCGATCATAAAACGACTTAAGACTGTCGCCGAACTGATCACAGAATTATCCATACTGAAAAAATCAGCGTTAACAGATGGTCAAAAGGAAAAACACATAGGTTCAAAGGGCAGTACATTTGAAAAAGTTCTTGGCCTTACGTTAATGCTGTTAACGTGTCCCACAATAGAGATACAAATGAAAAACTTTACATATAGATCTTATGAAGATAACTATTATCGCCTATTGATCAATGCTTATATTCCATCCGAAGAATATGGAAGTTGGAGTTTAAAAGAAGTGTATAGCGACGATGATATGTTTTTTGATCTAAATACTGAAAATGCCGATTTTAAGCAATGGATGGATAATATGAATATGGCATTCGAAAAAAAAGTTAACGATAATTCAAACTCTGAGGATACTAAAGACGATACAGATTCAGGCTTCAAGAATAAAAAAATTGATGGCAATAAAGTTGTAAACGAATTTAATGAAATGCTCAGAAATTCTACAGGAAAGACCGTGATCGAAGATCCGACAAACCAAAATTGGCTATTCTGCCAGAACACATTGATTTTTAATAATGACAGAAATAAAAATAAACATCTCATAAGAACTCGTAAAGATCTCAGAATAGCTTCTTTTATACAGGCGTATTCACTAGGCGTCGGACTGATAGAAGGCTGTTCCGTGAAAGGAATAAAGCACCAAGATGAAGAAAAAACGAATTATGATAATATTAATGAAGATATGAGAGATGCTTTGATAAAGATAGCGACAGATGTTGTCAAGACAGAGATAAATTACAATATCCAAAATGTGACTGTACAATTTGACCCGCTTAACACTCATTGTTTGAAAATCAAATTCAACACTCTTCTTGAAGCTTTATATTACTCGCTGGCGTTTTGTTACAAAGCAGATAAAACTTATAAACGATGCGAAAAATGTGATACATTTTTTCTTATATCGTTGGGAGATTCTAAGAGAACAAATTGCGGTAACAAACGGGATCATAATAAGAAATCTAAATCGCTAGACTCTAATAAATAGAGTTTTTCTTGATTTTACCATAAGCAAAGGACATCTTATTGCAAGCAGTTAACATACTATATATGTAAATTATAAAATATACTGTAAATTTACCATGAAAAAATATGTTTAAAAACCACAATGATAAGGGTTCAACCGTTACCATTGTGGTTTTTTCGTAAGTATTTCAGATTTTCTGTCTATATATAAAAGTGAAACCGCTGCACCTTTTTTGTCATTTTTAGGATACCTCTCCCCCTTACCCCCATAATTCTTATTTCTAATTTTAGGGAGTTTTGATAGCTAGTATTATATAAATACTACTTACTAAATAATAGTTGTAAGTTTAATATTTTTATATATTTGTCTGTGACATAAAATTCAAATAGCAAGATAACATGAAATTAATTTGACAAATATTTGTTGAAAATTAATTGTTAGGAGGTATTATCTTGAATATTTATTTCATAGATACGCTGGAACTTACTTACAGTTCCGACTTCAATGACATAATTAAACTAACTAAAAATTTTAAAATGGTAGACCCTAAAAAAGGGGCAGGTAATAAAGAATTTATTTCCACTGAATTAAGTGGTATGGGCATTATAATAAAAACAAGAAGAAGCAGTAAGGCTGAATTGTATAAAAATAGCAATAAGTACAAATTAGTACTTAGGATAAACCCTAATAAATTTTATAAGCCTTATATGAAGACTGAGCATATAAGCAATATTATAGAATTTTGCGATATGGTCGAGCGGTTGGATATGCAGATACAGTATTGTTTTAGCGGCTTGACGATAGATGACTTTGAGATCACGAGGGTCGATCTGACGGAGGATATTCACGGTATCCCTGAGGACAAAATTACTCAGTACATACGCATTATGCGTCAGCTTTATTTGACGCTTGGTTTTCATCACAACAAGAAGCTTGAGGAGAATACTGAGGATTTTGATCCTGACAGTTCATTCAATGCTGTCAATGACTCTAAAAAGGTAGAATTTGTTGTATATAATAAGGGTCACGAAGTTCGCAATAAGAAGAACAGCAGTGATGAACAGAAAGAACATTACAAAGACACGATGCGTGTTGAAGTGAGGTGCAGGAAAAAGTTTGCGGACAAGCTTTCCGAGAAAGCATACACGGCTCAAAAGCTGGTGGAAATTTACCGCAGGAGAATGGAGGTCATAAGAGATGTTTTCGATGACGTTTTTGTGCTTAACAAAGACAGTTGTTTTATATCGCCCTACTGGCAGAAAAAACAGATCAAAAAGTACGTTTCAGGCAAGACAAAGCTTGGCGAAAAGATGAATGATTTTTCAAAGCAACTTGCGCACGCTTCACGACCTACTATGGAGAGCGTGATAGAGAACAGCGAAAAATGTCAGCGGTCAGTTTCAAAGCTGCTCAGCAAATTTGAGGATATGGGCATTTCATCGGTTACGACAAGCGACAAGGGAACTCCGTTTTTACAGTCGCTGAACACGCTTTTTGGGTTTTCTCCGCCGAGTGAGGAGGAAAAGGCGTTGTATGAATACATACGCAGGAAGTCTAGGGGGAAGGAGGTGTTTTGGTATGGAGGTGATGATAGAGGGTGATTTGTTGGAATCAAAAGAAGAACTATTTGAAATAGGCGATGAATCTCAAATAGCTCTTCTATGGTTATTATTTCCAATATCTATTGAGTGCTTCTGAACAGTATGTCAGCAAATCAGACATATCATTATCGTTAAAGTGCTTAATTATGCTCTTGTCGATCTGCAATATGCCGAGATATTTTGAATGGTGCATATAGCCCATATCTTCAAACCTCTTGAATGGATTACTTAGTATCAGCTTCTCTACATCTTTCAGAGTATAGTTGCCCTCAGTAAAAATACATTTTTTCTTCTCAGCAGGCAATCCTTGTTCTTTACGATCTTTATAATACTCTGAAAAAGCATACGCAACATCGTCAAGATCTGCTTCACCCTTTTCGTTCATAGTTGAAATAAGTGAAATGAGAAATACAGGCTTGTATGAATAGCTCATAGTCATTTTCTTGCAAAAATCCATAAATAATCGCTTTCGATTAGTGGGGGTTATTTCAGTCCAGCCAAATTCTTTGCAGAATTCTTTTACGCGTTCACGCTCAAAATAGTAAAGTGTTTTATTTTCACTTATGGGAACTTCCAGATCAGCTTTTATTTTGCCCTCTCTGATATATTTGCCGATCGTTTCGCCTTGTGCTGAAACGTGACGGGTAAGTTCAAGCTGAGAATACATCTTGTCTGCTTTCTCCTGCCAATTGAACAGATCAATGATCTCATAGTCGGTAGCGTGGATAGGATAATCAATAAGAACCGCAGGCTTATCACCATGTTTGAACATATCCTTATCCCAAGACATATCGTGTTTAGTTCCAAGAACCATTCCGCCGGGAACGTATTCTCTGATATTAAGTATTCTGTGAAGTGAGTATGGGCAATTGAACATATTGGCGTTATCTACAAAATCAAAGACCATAAGAAACTCTTTGCCTTCGTGGATACGCATACCTCTTCCGAGCTGCTGCATATATATTGTTTTTGACATTGTAGGTCTTGCCATAAACAAAACTTCGGTTATGGGGCTGTCCCAACCCTCGTTAAGCAGGTCACAGGCACAAAGAACTTTTATCTTTTTATTCTCATAGTCTTTAAGTATTTGCTTGCGTTTGCTGTTTTCTGTTTTTCCTGAAACACTTTCAGCCTTAACGCCATTGTTTCTCAGTAATTCAGCTATTTTATCAGCATGATCGACAGAAGTGCAGAAAATTACTGTCGATTTATCTTTTACATATTCAAGATAAGTATCAACTATCAGTTTGTTTCGTTCAGGAACAACGACTGTTGTTTCAAGATCCATCGAATTATATTTAAATCCGTTTATACGCACATCAGTCAAATTTATATTCGTTTTTACCCTGATACAGCGTACAGGCACAAGAACTCCGCTTTCAACGGCATCTTTTATATCAAGTTTATGGGCCACATTCTGAAACACTTCAAGCAGATCTTCGCCGTCCGCACGCTCGGGGGTAGCTGTTAGCCCGAGAGTAAATGAAGGCCTGAAATAGCTGAGAATGGTAGCGTAGCTTTTTGCAGAAGCATGGTGGCACTCATCTATTATCATGTAATCAAAATCATCGGGACGGAAAAGATCAAGATTTCTGATAATACTTTGGATACTGCCGCACACGACCTGTGTATCTGTTTCGTGATAGTTTTCATAAAATCTTCCTACAGAAACTTCCGACCATAACTTCTCGAAATTTTCGACACCCTGTTCAACAAGTTCTTTTGTGTGAGCAAGAAACAAAACTCTTTTTCCGATGGATCTTGCGTCCAGCACGCCAATAGCTGATTTTCCTGAGCCTGTTGCACCCTGCACAAGAGCAATTGTTTTTCCCTCTTCGCGCATTTTATTAAGACTTGCCAAAGCCTCTTCTTGGTGCTCTCTGAGTTCAAAGACTTTCCCTTTCTGTGAGGGCATATCATCGACTATATATGTAAGCGTAGGAGTATAGCCTAAAAAGGTGAGCAGCTCATCTTTTACTCGTTCGGGTGTTTTATCAAGCTGTGAATCAGTCCAACGGAACACTTTCCAGCCATTATGAACCATGCTGTTTTGTTTCAGCAGATCATCAATGTACTTGTCTTTTGAAACCTTAGTCGGGTTGTGCCATGTTTCACCGTCTATTTCAAAAGCAATCTTATCCGCTTCGGTTTTTATTGCAAAATCAATAGTTCGATGTTTACCGTAAATATCTACAAAGGGGTACTGAAGATAGACATACTGCCCTTTTTCAGCACCAAAAACATCGCAAAAAAGCTGAACAAATCTTTCTTCAGCACTACTGTTCCCTGCATTATTTGAGAGCCTAGTCAGCATCTTCGATCACTTCCTTTAAAAGCAAACGTTTTTCAAAGCCTCCGCGATTTGTAGCTTTTTCTTTTCTCACTTTATCAAGTTCCTCAGCAGAATAACCTCTTGCAACAGCAACGGCTTGCATTACTTCGAGAAGATCTGCCAGTTCCTCTATTGACTTGTCAGACTGATATTCTGCAAGCTCTTCATTAAGTTTGCGGTCAAGATACTGTATGTAGGTTTCTTTATCCATTACCTCAACAACACATTTCTTACCCGACTTTTCGATTATTTCAGGGATCTTGTCACGTACAAGTTTGTCATACTTTATTGTTTTCATTACAGCCTCCCGGCTTTTGGTTTTATCGCTCATTTCGCTATTAAGCCTTTCACAACTTAAAATAAATATCAGGCAGAATTACTGCCGTTTCGGTTTCGTCTTCTTTGCCTTTCCAAGCGCATATAAAACGTATTTTTGCGTCATAAAGTTTGTATCCGTCTGCAATTAATTTTTTGACCTTTTCATAACAAGCTGAAGAGAACTGCAAAACAGGCAACAGTTTTTCTTGGTATCGAATATACAATCTGTTGTTTTGTACGTATAGGTGCGTGCCGCTTCGCAGTTTCAGTATCAGCAGCTTTTTATCCTTGAAAAAGTCAAGATACACATCTCGGTGAGATAACTGCATTATCAGTTCGGTAGGCTTAGAGTATGAGTGCAGGTCGATCTCGTCTGTGGACGCTGCGTCTGTAAATTCATCAAAGGCATCACCCGTGTAGTGTATGTGCAGAAGTGATTTTGCCCTTGTTATCCCAACATAGAGTTTTCTTTTTGATTCGTCGGTATCAAGGTCAGGATCATTCAGCATCATAAAAACATTGTCAAACTCTCTGCCTTTTGACTTGTGCATAGTTGACACAGTGACCACACCCTGCTTGCTCTGATAAAAGTCCTCTATTTTTGATTCGTGCAGGAACATATCAAAGTCAGTGCGATATTTTCTTGCATTGGTTTCTGCAAAAGCGGTGAGAATATCAAGTATCAACGGCAGACATTCGCTATTGCGGTATTGCTGTTTCAGCTTTTCAATGGCATTTTCCCATTGGGTATCGCTTATAACTGGCGTGACCTCCTCTCCCTCTTTTTGAAGCTTTTTCAAAAATTTTTTGAGATATTGCAATCTGTGACACCCTGTTGCAGTTCAGCTCATTTAATGCCCGATTTTACGGCACTTTTTCTGGTAGAAATCGCAAAACTACCGAAACAGCGCAAAACCGAAAAAATCAAGCCAGGATCATATTTTGGTAGAAACTTGGTAGATACCTACCGCCGATAAGGTTGGTAGAAAGTTGGTAGAAACCCTAAAACAAACGGTAGAAAGCCTGTTGACAAAGCAAACTGAATAATGGACAATAGCGGACGGTGTTTCATAACAGAAGCGCTGTCCGCTATTTTTATGCCCAAAATTGAATACCGTACATCGCTTCTCAGCAATGAGGAGCGATTTTTTTATTTCAGATGAACAATGTCAAGGAGGTCTTTCTATGTCAAACCCAACGAGAATCAGCTTACCGAAGGTAAACTACAACTTCGATGCTAAAGCTTGTGTTCCGGTTCTTACCGTCATGCTCAACAAGGTCGAAAAGGATTATTCCACTGTCGATGAACTGTGCGACCACGATGAACTGTCGAAGTTCACCCGTGATGAGATCAAAAATGCTGTATCTGAGCTGAACGGCAGAAAGTTTCTCCTTAAAGTGGATAAGCCGTATGGCTGCGTTTATGCGGTAAATAAGCTGTACATAGCAAACATGGAATTTGTGTACGGCAGATGAGCTGAGGGAGGAATGGAAATGGACAAGCGTAACAGGAAAAAGAAAACCGTGGACGATACCGTCTGCGAGATACATAAATTCAGCGGTTATGCCGTTCTGAGCAACTGCTTCGTGCGGTCTACCAAACTCGGCTGTCCTGCTATCGGTCTGCTCGGCAGAGTTATGGACTTACCTCCGACATGGAACTTTTCTAAGGCAGGGCTTATCGCACTATGCCCTGATGGAGAGACGGCTATTGACAGCGCCTTGAAAAACCTGAAAGAATGTGGCTACCTTGAAATAGAAGTCAAGATGCCGAATGAGAACCCGACAGGCAGGATTCAGACGGTCTACAAGTTTTATGAGTATTCAGCGAAGGATACCTCTATCCCTCAGTACGACTATGAGCTTGAAACCTTTACGGTGGATAATGCTGTGCTGAACCGTGTCAAGAAAGTCGGTAACTTCACCATGATCAGCAGCAAGCTCCTGCGAAACAAGGAAATTCCCAATAAGCTCCTCGGCTTTCTTCTCAAAGTGCTTTCTCTGCCTGACTACTGGCATTTCTCTATGTCGGGACTGAAAGCGATATGCAAAGAGGGCAAGACAGCGGTTCATAACGCTGTGAACAAGCTCATTGATATGGGATACCTTGTTCGCACTCAGCTTCTCTCTAATGAGAGTATTCATAACTGCTTTGAGTATGTATACAGCTTTTTCGATGTTCCTGTCAGCAAGGAAGAAGCAGATGAGCTTGATGCAGAGACCAGACGTAAGGCGATCACGATCCGTGAAGGTGGACGGGCGAAAGCTGCCGTTTCTTCTTCGGGTGAAAAACAGAGGGTGGAAAACCCGTATCCGGACAATCCGCCTGCTGAAAGTCTGCTGTCTGAAAATCAGGGACAATATAATAATAACAAAACAATACAGAAAAATCAATTACTGAGTGATAAATCCTCTATCATTCCTGCGGCAAAAACGGCGACTTTCAACATTCCGACTGTTGAAAAGCTGAATGACGAATTTAACGCAGAAGAAGTTGAGTATTACACGGAAGTCGTGAAACAGAATATCGACTACGGCTATCTCGGAGACTGGTTGACCGCTGACGGTAGGGACGGCTATGCAGAAGCAGATAATATCGTCGGCTTTATCGTTGACGAGATCTGCTCCCCTCAGCCGTACACCACGCTCAGAGGTACGAATTTCCCCAGAAGCGTGATAAAGTCGAAAATGCTCCAAGCTAATATCTACATGGTAGAGAGCGTTCTTGTAAAAATGGCTCAGGTCGATGGTATAAAGGATTTCCGCAGATATTTCATCAGTTCTCTCTATAACGAGGTTCTGACATATCACTTCAACGAAGGCTGTGAAAGCCGATGGGCTGTTCAGGCTGTGGCGAGAGATTTCGGCTACGCTGTCTGACCGAGAAAGGAGGTGGTTCTATGGCTGCAAAGAAGAATGTGGCGGTAACTCCTGCATTTACAGGCAGGAATGTATCGCTGTCTGAGATCTCTCAGGCAAGCGGTATCGGCGTTGCTACGCTGAAAAAGGGGCTTGTTGCCGGAGCTGTTGACTTCGGTTATGCGATTCCCTGCGGTAAAGGCGATCAGCATCGCTATTACTGCCCCGACAGGCTTGTGTATCTCAAGACCGGATACTTCAATCCTAACCCTGAGAAGCAGAACACAGACTCCGAAGCCGCTTGAAAGTCTGTAAACGACCTGTTTTACAGTTTTCACAGCGATTTTGAAGCTATCGTCATGGATATGCTCAGTAACAGGATAGACAAAAAGACTCTTGACACCGTGTTTTCTTCTTTTGACGAGCTTCAGGAGGAATATCACAACAAGCTCTATGAGCTTTTACGGAAAGAGGTGAAAAATCATGGCTAAGTCTATTATCACGCAGGACGGCGATCTTGTCAACTATGACAATCTGGTCGCAATCAGCGTCGAGGAGCGTGCTGTTGGTTTCGATGAGGAGCATTCGGAAGATGAATACTGCATCATCGGCACTGACGTAAAGAACGGCGAAATTCTCCTTTACCATAGCTCCGACTATGAGGAAGTGATGAAGGTCCAGCGTGACATTACCCATTGGCTCCAGAGTGAAGCATTTTCCACTTTTGAGATGCCGGCCGCAGACGAAGGCGGTGATGCGTAATGCCGTCCGACTATGAAAACGGTGCGAAGAAAACCATCGACATTTCGATCAAGGCTGAGAAAATGACCGCCGATGTGCTGAAATCGGCATTGCAGGAGTTTTTGTCGGGCATGGCTGAGAAAAAGGGACGAATGACCTACAAGCAGTTGCAGGCAAAGTCCCCGTCAAAGCTCGACAGCATTGAGGTTTCAGACCGAAATATCGGTGATTTCCTGAAAACCGCACGAAAATACGATGTGGATTTTGCTCTGAAAAGAGATAAAAGCACCACTCCGCCTACCTATCATGTTTTCTTTTCCGCTGCCAAAACAGAGGATTTCAAGAGAGCATTTTCGGAGTATGTCGGCAAGGGACAGGGCAAAACACAGAAGCGTGGTGAGTTCACACGTGAGCAGATGCACCAGCAGGCGCAGAAGATCAGGAACAAGCCCCGCAAACAGAAACAGAGAGAGAAAACAAGGGAGAACAGACGGTGATTTATAACCACTTCCAGCCTGCACCCGTTCCACGGGCAAGGGGCGATGATATTATTACGGCAGTCTTTTGTGCCGATACCAACAGAAAGGAAAGGTCTGCGAATTGCAGATCGACACGAGAAAACTCAAAAAGCTGATCATCAAGGCTGTTCCCTATGTCGCTTTCTCTTATGTGGGCAACCTGATCGGCTTTGCGTACCGAACCGCTGAGGGTGATGGATTTCAGGAAAAAATCCTGCCTTTCATGAGCAATCTCGGTGTGGCGTTTGCAAGAATCTTTCCCAGTTTACACCCGTTTGATCTTCTTTTCGGCTTGGTTCTTGCGGGTGTAATGAGGTTAGTCCTCTATGTCAAGTCGAAAAACAAGAAGAAGTTCCGCCAGGGTGAGGAATACGGCTCTGCCGTATGGGGCGGTGAAAAGGATATTGAGCCGTATATGGACTTATCCTGCCCCGAAAACAATGTCATTCTCACAAAGACGGAATCCCTGACTATGGGCAAGCCCTCTGCACCGAAATTCGCCAGAAACAAGAACATTCTTGTGATCGGTGGTTCAGGCTCAGGTAAGACTCGCTTTTTCGTGAAGCCGAACCTGATGCAGATGCACAGCAGCTATGTTGTCACCGATCCGAAAGGCACGGTGCTTGTAGAGTGCGGTAAGATGCTTGAACGGGGCCGCCCGAAACGAGTTAACGGAAAAGTTGTGTACCGCAGGGACGATATGGGCAACTATCTCAAAGACAAAAATGGCAGATATATCCCTGTTTATGAGCCTTACAAGATCAAGGTGTTCAACACCATAGATTTTGCGAAGTCGATGCACTACAATCCGTTCGCATATATCAGCAAGAAGAACCGTGAGAAGGACATTCTCAAATTCGTGGAAGTCCTTATCAAAAACACTTCTTCCTCTCAGCAGCCGTCCGGCGATGACTTTTGGGTGAAAGCGGAGAAACTGCTCTATACTGCGTATATTGCCCTTATCTTTGCAATGTACCCCGAAGATGAATGGAACTTTGAAACGCTGATCGACATGATCAACAATTCAGAGTGCCGTGAGGACGATGAGGAGTTCAAAAACAGCATTGACCTTGAATTTGAGATCGTAGAGTGCTGGCTGAACGGCACAAAGCACGATGATCCCGATGTTATGGAGGACTATGCTGACCTGTTTGAAACAAAGCCCGATGCCGAACAACGGCGAATGGGTACTTTTGCTCTCAAACAATTCAAGGCGTATAAGCTCGCCGCCGGAAAAACGGCTAAGTCTATCTTAATTAGCTGTTCGACACGACTCGCGCCTTTTGCAATAGATGAGGTCTTGGAGATTACCTCCTACGATGAGCTGCACCTTGACAAGCTCGGTGATGAGCTGAGTGCGCTTTTCATAATCATCTCCGATACAGACGCTACATTCAACTTCCTTGTAGCGATCATGTATTCCCAGCTTTTCAACCTACTCTGCACCAAAGCGGATAATTCACCGGGCGGAAAGCTGGACTATCATGTACGCTGTTTGTTAGACGAGTTCGCCAATATTGGCGAAATACCGCAGTTTGAGAAGCTCATTGCGACTATCCGAAGCCGTGAAATATCGGCAAGTATCATCTTGCAAGCTAAGAGCCAGCTAAAGGCTATCTATAAAGATAATGCAGATACGATTGAAGGCAACTGTGATACGATGCTGTTTTTGGGCGGTAAGGAGAAGTCCACGCTGAAAGAGATTTCAGAGAGCTTGGGTAAAGAAACGATCGACAGTTTCAATACCTCCACCAATCGTGGACAATCGGAAAGCTACGGTATGAACTATCAGAAGCTCGGAAAAGAGCTGAAAAGTCAGGACGAACTGGCGGTCATGGACGGCGGTAAATGTATCTTGCAGGTGCGAGGAGTGCGTCCGTTCTTCTCGGACAAGTATGACATTACCCGTCATAAGCAATATCCAATGCTCTTGGACGATAATCCTGAGATGGGGTTCAACATCGAAAAATATGTGAGTGACCAAAAGGCGATGCGTTTGAGACTGTCTCGTCAGGAACAGTTCACGGGGTACGGTGTTGATATGACGGCCGCCGTTAAGGAAGTTACAACAGTATCAGCAACAGAAACAGAAACCGCTGATACTCGAAATTCTGAGGAAACCGACGAAAAAGAGATATATGTCGGATTTTAACTCAGACAGTGAAGAAACCGAATAAAAGAGAAACGGTTGAAGCTGTGGACACTACTTTTTTTATTTTGAGGGAGACTTTTTACCTATGAACGAACTGAATATTTCTGCGGTCGATGCTACCGCTATGGAGACAGCAACCACTACCTCTGCACCTAAGCACAAGTGGCTCTCTAAGCTCACCCGTGGTGCAAAGAAGGCAACCATGTTTGCCACCGTTGCAGGTGTTATGATGAGCACCTGCGCAACTCAGGCATTCGCAGCAGGCACCGGCGAGGTCGATACCTCGTCCTTCATCACTACCGCCTGCACCGTACTCAAGAGCGTTATCTGCCTTATCGGCGGCGGTGTTTCGCTTTGGGGTGTCGTAAACCTCCTCGAAGGTTACGGCAACGATAACCCCGGTGCGAAGTCTCAGGGCATGAAGCAGCTTATGGCTGGTCTTGGTCTGATCCTCCTCGCTATCATTCTCGTACCTGTACTTGAGGGTATGATGACGGGTGCGGTGTAATCTGACACACGGCTAATCAAGAAAGAGACAAGCGTAAACCTCGGCTGAACGCTATATAAATGATGCCGTTCCAATAGAATTACGAAAGGTCGCTCATGCGGTGGGCTGTGGTGGGTATATGAGCGATAAGACAGAATGGGAAGAAATTTCAGGTACTTGACGGCTGACCGCACAAGTGCAGGAGATGAAGTCTATACACCATTCTATGCGGTAGAACCGCTATTGGAGTTCCTTCCGAAAGACAAGAAGATATGGTGTCCGTTCGATGAGGAATGGAGTGCCTTTTATCAGTTACTCTCGGAACAGGGCTATGAAGTAGAGCGAAGCAGCTTAAATGAGGGGAAGGACTTTTTCAGGTATGAACCCGAAAAATGGGACATTCTTGTATCCAATCCCCCATTCAGCAAAAAGAATGAAGTGCTGAAACGTGCTTTTTCTTTTCAGAAGCCCTTTGCTCTGCTCCTGCCCGTAAACAGTATTCAAAGCAAGACTCGGTATCAGATCTTTGAAAATCGAATACAGATGCTTTGTTTTGACGGGCGTATAGATTATCACACATGGCAGAACATGGAGTGTTACACTAAGGACAATCACTTCGGCTCTGCTTATTTCTGCCGTGACCTTCTGCCCTCCAAACTGGAGCTTCGGCAGCTTGTCAAATATGACAGACCTTTAGTCACTCCCACGATTGGAGGTGATGAATAATGGGAATTATCAGCGATGCGATAGATGCACTGGAAGATTGGTGTAAAGACTTGTTCAAGGACGGCATCCAGTCTCAGTTTGACGGCATTTCCGACCTCCTGTCCGATACGTTCTCGCAGACAACGGGAACAGGCGGCAGCGGTGGTCTTGTCAATGACTTCGTAACTCAGCACCCGTCACAGTTTACCGGAGGCGGTACAGGCGGAACTACGATCTGGTCTACTATCGAAACGCTTTGCAACAATGTCGTAGTGCCTATCGGCGGTTTCATTCTGACAGTTATCCTGCTGAATGAACTGATACAGATGGTACTGCGAGGAAACAACTTCAAGGACTTCGATGATAGTATCTTTATCAAGTGGATCATCAAAGCCTTGTGCGGTGTAATACTGGTCGCCAACACATATTACATCGCTTCAGCACTATTCTCGTTTGGCACAACGGTATGCTCCAATGGACTTGCCACACTATTCGGAACCGGAGATTATCTATCTTCCACGCTCTCGATCAATCCGTCGGCACTCAGCGGTCTGAGCTTGGGTGAGCTGATGACTGTGTGGTTTATTTCCCTGATCGTTCATCTTGGGGTGCTGATACTGATAGTCGCTATCGTTATCACACTTGCAAGCCGTATCATCGAGGTGTTTATGTATCTCAGCATTGCACCTATCCCTATGGCAACCATGATGGACAGCGGTGAATGGGCTTCTATCGGTAAGAACTGGATCAAACAGCTTCTCGCTCTTTCTTTCCAGGGGTTCTTTATCGTAGTGGCACTCGGTATTTTCAAGACGCTTTTCAGCAATGCAATTGTCGCCCTGAACGCAAGTACAGACGGCGTTATCCTGCAAATGGGACTGCTTCTCGGCTATACCGCAGCACTTATCTTTACAATTCTCCGCACGGGAGCTATCAGCAAATCAGTGTTTAACGCTCACTAAGAACAAGATCGGAGGTCAATAATGGCACATTATGTACCGATCCCAAAAGATTTGAACGACATCAAAGAAAAGTTCATTATGGGATTTACAAAAAGACAGGTAATATGCTTCGGTATCGGTCTTGTTCTCGGTGCGCCTGTTTTCTTTCTGACAAGAAATATCATCGGAATGTCGGGGGCGATATTCGCTATGGGTGCGGTTGCCGCACCTGCGATACTCTGCGGACTGTATAAGAAAAACGGCGTATTTCTTGAAAAACAGGCAAAATTCATTCGTGAATACTTCACAAGACCGCGCAAGCGATATTACAAGACAAACAACATTTTCGAGTGCTTTGAAAGGCATATCGAATACAACAGAATAAAGAAAAAGCTGAGAGAAGCCGAAAGAAAAGGCTGACAGCTAATATTTTCGGCACTCCGCTTTTTTATACGGAGGTCATTAAATGGGCTTTAGAGAGAAAAATGCCAAAACAAGTGATAACAAGTCGAAGTCGGCTGTTATCATGGGCAAGCCTGCCTCTAAACTGACAAAAGAGGAGAAAAAGATACTATCCGCAAGAATGGCGGAGATAAAAAAGGAGAACGGCGGAAATGCAACTGTGCAGAACACAATTCCGTTCCTGTGTATGTATCGGGACGGCGTGTGTCAAGTGTCGGAGAATTTCTTTTCTTTGACGGTGCAGTTTTTTGATGCCAACTACTCCATTTCGGAGTTTGAGGAACAGAACAATATCTTCTCAAAGTATTGCGATGTTATCAATCTCTTTGACAATACGATCAAATTCCAGCTTACCTTTGAAAATCAGAACCGTTCAAAGGCAAAGCTTGTTAAAACGGTGCAGATACCCGAACAGGACGATGATTTCAATGCGATCCGCAAGGAATACAGCGAAATGCTCACCGACAAGCTCCTGAAAGGCAGCAACGGACAGAGTGCAAGGAAGTTCCTGACATTCGGTATCGAATCCACATCATACAAGGCGGCAAGGGCAAAGCTCATGTCGATCAAGAATGATGTTATCAAGGGATTTAAGGCTTTCGGAGTTGAAGCGGAACTGCTTGATGGCAGACAGCGCCTTGAAGCTCTGTATTATGCCCTGAACCCCTACCGCAATTCCCCATTTCTTTTCGATTGGGGTGAAATGCTGAGGGCAGGAATGGACACAAAGGACTTCATCTGTCCGCCCTCGCTGAAATTCAATAAGAGTGACTTTGAGATTGGCAATGCCTACGGCGCTGTGTGGGGTATGAATATCCTCGCCGGAGAGCTGCCCGATGAAATTCTAAAGGACTTCCTTGAAATGCAGAATCTTTTCTGCGTGAATATCCACGTTGAACCGCTGGACCAGATAGATGCCCTGAAATTCGTCAAAAAGAAGCTAACAAATGTTGAGCAGATGAAGATCGACGAACAGAAAAAGGCATCGCAGTCCGGCTATGATCCTGATATTCTGCCCCCTGCGATCAAGATGTATATTGAGGACATTGAAAAGCTCCTCGGTGATCTGAACAGCAAGAATGAGCGACTGTTCCATATCAGCATTTCGCTGAGGGCATACGCAAAATCGAAGAAAGACCTGAAACTTCTTTCTGAGATGCTGAAAAGAACGTGCCAGAAGAACAACTGCACGATGTTCCCTTACGATTACAGGCAGGAGCAGACGCTCGTTTCCACACTTCCGCTGTGCTATAACGAGATTCCTGTTCGCCGTGAGATGCACACAAGTGGTATCGCTATCTTTGTGCCTTTCACTACAAAAGAGCTGTTTCAGGACGGACAGGCTACCTACTACGGTATCAATACGCTGTCGGGCAACATGATTCGTGCTAACAGGTCACGGCTCAAAAACCCGAACGGTCTTATACTCGGAACACCGGGCGCAGGCAAGAGCTTCAGCGTTAAGCGTGAGATCCTCGACTGCTTTCTGACAACCGTGGACGATATTATCATCTGCGATCCCGAAGGCGAGTATTTTCCGCTTGTTTCGGCACTTCACGGACAGCTTATCCGTATCGCCAGCAACTCGGAACAGCACATCAACCCTATGGACATTACCATTGATGATTATATGTTCAGCAATCCTATGGAGGTCATTGCGAACAAGTCCGACTTCCTGATCTCCCTGTGTGAGATCATTGTTGGCGGCCGCTACGGACTTTCTGCGGAGGAACGTTCGGTCATTGATAAGTGTGTTCAGCGTATCTACAAGCACTTCATTGAGAATGAGCCGTCTGAGGACAAGATGCCGCTTCTCTCCGATTTGCAGAGGGAGCTTCATGAGGAGGGCGAAGTCGCTCTGAGAGTGGCTAACTCCCTTGAAATGTTCGTCAACGGCAGCCAGAACCTCTTTAATCATCGCACCAACATTGATATGAGCAATCGTATCATCTGCTTTGATATTAAGGAGCTTGGCAATCAGTTGAAGAAAGTGGGTATGCTGATTGTTCAGGATACCGTATGGAACAGAGTTTCCGCTAACCGTGAGAAAAAGAAGATTACTCGCTACTACATCGACGAGTTCCACCTTCTTCTCAAAGAGGAGCAGACAGCGAAGTATTCCGCTGAAATCTGGAAGCGTTTCCGTAAGTGGGGCGGCGTTCCTACAGGAATCACGCAGAATGTCAAGGACTTGCTTTCTTCTCAGGAGGTCGAGAACATCTTTGACAACAGCGATTTCGTGTATATGCTCAATCAGGCTGCCGGAGACAGGGACATTCTCGCTGAGAAGCTCCATATCTCAAAGGAGCAGATGAAGTATGTCACGAACAGCGGTCCGGGCGAAGGACTTATCCGCTACGATAAGGTCTTACTGCCGTTTACGGACAAGTTCCCGACGGATACAGAGATGTATCGCCTTATGACCACGAAACCGACCGAAAGTGCGTAAACTGCGAAGAATGGAGGATTTATGAGCTTACAGAGAAAAGAAAATAACCTCCGCAAAGCGCAGGCACGTTTCGATAAAGTCAGCAGACGGTCGAAACAGTTTCAGATAGACTTCCGCCGTGAGGAAAACAGCAGAGGTCGCTTTCATACCCGTGCCTATATCGTCCGTGGTGAGAAAACGCACCATGGCGGCAGGGGTATCATTCACAAGTTTGCAAATGCGAAGTATCGAATCACAGGCGATAAACCCTCGGTCACAAGGACTATAAAATCATGGCAGCCGAAAACTGTCAGGGGCAAGCTGTTCAAGGTAAATGCCCGTGCAGTAAACTTTGGTGTTCACGATGTAGGTCAGACGGCAGTCGATACGGCACTCGCTGCGGAGACTGTCGGTCTGAAAACATCGGATATTGCCCAGCGTGAAGTCCGCCAAAAGCTCAAACAGAAGTACACCCGTGAAGCGGTGGACGATTATCACCGTGGTTTATTTCTTATGGGCCGCACGGCAACTGATGCTGTCAAGGGTGTTCACAATCACCTGAAAACAAAAAAGCAGTACAAGCTTGAAAAAGCAAAGTTACAGCTAAAGAAAGCCGATAACAGGCTATATAACGCGAAAACACAAAAGCCGAAAATGGCTGCGACTAAGGCTGACCTGAAACAAGCGAAAGCTGAATACAAAGCAAAGGTAAAGCCTGCCCACGGCAATAAGCTCCGCAAGGCGATGAACAAGCGCCGATTGCAGGCGTATAAGCAAACAAAGCGTGAGCTGAGGTTCGAGCGTAAACAGCTCAGGACAGAAAACAAGTTCCGTACCAAAGAGCTGAGGAATCAGCGGAAGATCGCGCATCTCAGCGATCCGGGACTGCTTGCATTGAAGCCTGCCACATATACCGCAGGACGAATGAAAGCATCTGCTTGGCAAAAGGCAGTCAACGAAGATCAGGACAACGATTTTCTCCACGCTATCGACTCTGCAAAACGGCGTGTGGTCGAGCCGGCATCGCAGAAGGTCAGTAAACCCCAGCGGTTGCAGAAAAAGGAAAAACAGCGTGACCGTCTGAATGACAAGAAGTCGAAGTCCAATAACCGCCTGAGCCGTCAGGAAAGCAAGCTGAAAGACAAACATGACAGCTACAAGAAGCGGAAAAAGTCGAAGCCGAAAAAGAAGAAAGGTGCTAAGGACACGATTTCCGCAGCTCTGAAAGCCGCTTGGAAATTCGTGAAGAATGTCTATGAGAGCGAAGTCAAGAAGTTCTTTCTTTGTCTGGCGATACCTGTCATTGTGATATTGCTTGTATTTGCGATATTTACGATGATATTCTCGGCAACTTCCTCACACAGCGGTTTCACCCTCGGCACTTACGCAGCTCAGGACTATGACCTGAGTGAAGCTGAGAAATACTACACGGAGCTTGCATATAACCTGAATCAGAAGATACGCAAGGTCGGCAGTTCTTCCGACTGGAAAAATGGTCTTGCTGCTTTTGGAGCAAATACGGGTGATCTCTCCGATACACCTGATGAATGGGTGTGGGGACGTTCCTCGGTCTATGACTTTGATCCGGTGTATGACTTCGATACCTATAAGCTGTGGTCATTCCTCTGTGCCTATTATTATGATTTCGATGCCGATAACGATGATATTTACTATTGGGAATTTGACGGCGATACGGAAGATCTGCTTGAAGAAATTTTCAATGAGGAATACGAGTTCGTCTATTGGTACGATAATCAGTCCCGTTGGGAGGAGCTTTCCCCATACAACTATTGGGGCGGCGGTAATGCTTCATCGGGAACATATTACAGAGCTGAGAAAGATGCTTATATCTATGACGGGCAGCCGTACAGATACCGCTTCAAGCCGATTGCGATAACCTCTGAATTATCGCAGTATGAGGACGATGAAGGCTATCTCTGCATTACAGACGGCTACCGTGTGCTTGATGCACAGAACGATTACAAGGAAACAGGCTTCTTTATCATGGATCACCGCTGGTATTCAGGTACAAGCGAACCGTTCTACTACATAGATAACGCTACAAATACATTCTTCTTCATGCACGGCGGAGAACGTCACGACCGCAGCTTTTGGGGGTGGGACGGTACAGATGCGTGGTTCTTGGTATCTCCGACAGATACCCATATCTGGAACAGCGGTCTCAACGATGTGTGTATGTATGGCTACTATGAGAAATACAAGTGGAAAACGGAGTGCAAGCTCTACTATAACGTAAAGCAGAACAAGACCTTTGATGAGGTCATTGCCGATAAGCTCGGCAGTATGTCACATTCCGATGAACGCTTGCAGTATTACAGTCTGCTGATCGGTACGGACGGCTCTGCTTCGATGTACGGCAATCACCAGACTTTGCATAATCTTCTTCCGGGTGCTACTGTCCGTGACTATGACCTGAAACGTGAGTTTGGTTATGAAATGACGGGCTGGAACACCGACAGCGACGGATTGTATCAGGGCATCAAGGTGTACTGCACCAATGGCGATAAGCTCAAAGCTCCGTTCAAGTGCAAGATCACCGATGTGAATACCGATGAAAACAAGATCACTGTCCGCAAGGACGATGTGGAGTATTGGTATGACGGTACGGGCGGTACTGAACGTGATACGGAAGTTACCATTGCAAATGCTGTGCTTCTGAGTGGTTTCTCTGAGGGCGATACGGTCAATGACGGACAGGAGTTTGCAAAAACAACAGCAGGAAATGTGAATTTCCACATTTATATAGACACGGACGGCTACGGTTGGGACTATATTGATCCCCGACTGGTGCTGTATTAAGGAGGGACTATGGAGCGAATAGACAAGAAAATCGCTGAAAATCACCAGCGACAGGACTTCCTGCGAAAGCGAATCCAGTCCGATAAGGAGGAACTTGCAAAACTGGAGTCCGAAGCGAGGGTGCTTGAACACTCTCAGCTCGCCGTAGTTTTTAGCTGTGAGATCAAGGACGTAAACAGTCTTGTGACAAAGGAGCATGACACGCTTATGCGCCTTCGTTCACAGGGCATTACGGACGATATGCTTGAAGCGCTTGCAAACGGCGAAATATCAATCAATACAAATTCCGAGGAGGATACAAATGAAAGCAAGATTTTTTAGTGCTATGCTTGCAGCTTTCATGCTTGCAACAGCAAGTGTAGGCGGTATTACCGCTTCTGCCGTTGAGAGGGCTTCTGCCGGAGAGGATACAGCGGAGACTACTGCGGTCGATGAGGACAGCTCGGCAGATACTACCGAAACCACCGCAGATACAGCAGAAAGCTCCGATACTGAGGAGACTTCTTCTGTTTCTGATGATAACACCGACGATATGGAGAAGTTCCGTGAGGTCATGAGCGACCTTGCCGAAGCAGGGACAACAGAGGTCGCACCCGACTATTACGGCGATTCCTATTACGATACGGACGGAAATGCAACGCTCATCAAGTCCGAAAGAATTGTCTACAATTCGGAGGAGATGCAGTTTATCGCCGTAACAACTAAGGACGGTCATGTGTTCTATGTGCTGATAAACTATTCGGCGCAGAATGCCGAAGACCAGGTGTTTTTCCTCAACAAAGTTGACGACTATGATCTGTACGCACTTCTCTACGCCGGAGCTGAGGACGATGATGAGAAAAAGAAGATCACGCCCGAACAGGCAGCTCAGGCCGCAGAAAAGGCTAACGGCAGAGTGCAGTCCGGCGACGGAGCAGATACCGCTGATACAGAGGAATCTGCGGAGGACGGCGAAGATGCAACAGATGCTCAGGTCCAGGCAAAGCCTGTGCCTATGAGCAAGAACAGCATGATGCTTGTGTTCGGTGCGATCGCTCTGATCAGTGTCGGCGGTGCAGGCTTCTTCCTGATGAAGAAAAAGAACGGCGGCAACAGTAAGACCGCTATGCAGGTCGAGCCTGAGTATGACGATGATAATGAGATCACTGAGGACGAGGACGATATGAAGTTCTACGATGATCAGGACGATGAGATCTAAGAAAGTGAGGGCAAAAGAATGGGAAAGATGAAGAAGATCGGTGTATGTATGGCAGCGGTGGCAGGTGCCGCCGGAATTGCAGGACTCTCCGCTAAGGCGGTCGAGGGTGTGAGAAAGAAGTGGTTTCTCCGTGGCTTTGAAGCCGGACAGTTCATCGGCAGCCTGACCGCTGCAGAGAGCTTCGCTCAGGAAAAGACCGTGATCCAGCAGAAGTATGACAAGCTCTGCGAGGAGTTTGACGAGCTTCAGGAGAACTACAACGAGCTTTGTGAGGACTACTACGAAGCATAATCAACTTTGAACCCAGTGGATTCAAAGTTCCCGACAACAGAACAAACAACATAAGACAATGAGAAAAGAGAGAGAATTTGTCTAATGAAGGTACTCAGCTTATTTGACGGTATCTCCTGCGGTATGCTTGCACTACAAAGGGCAGGCATACCCGTGGAGTGCTATGATGCGTTTGAGATCGACAAGTATGCCGTCATAGTCTCAAAGCGCAATTTCCCAGTAATCGTTCATCATGGGAATGTATATGACGGCGATTTCACGCAGTTTCAGGGGTATGACCTTCTGCTCGGTGGTTCGCCCTGCACCTATTGGTCTATCGCCAAAAAGGACAGAGAGGTAGACTGCAACGGCGAAGGGTTCAGGCTCTTCAAGGAGTATGTAAGAGCCTTAGAGGAATCAGGCTGTAAGTATTTCCTCTACGAAAACAACTACTCCGTTCATCAGCGTATCAAGGACGAGATCACAAGGGTTCTCGGTGTTGAGCCTATCATGATCAACTCGGCGCTTGTGTCGGCGCAGAATAGAAAGAGATGTTACTGGACTAATATCCCGTTTACTTCTTTTCCTGCGGATAAGGGTATCCTGCTGAAAGATGTGCTTGAAAGCGGTGTCGCTTGGCAGGACAAGTCCTACTGTATGACCGCTTCGTATGACGGTGCTGTGCTGTATAACACTTTGGAGCGCAAGCAGCGGACTATGGTCGCAGAGCCTATCCCGATCAATACATATCAGGGTTCGGACAAGTCCCGTACTGTCATGGCAGGCTATCACAAGTACGGTGAAGCGACTATTATCAAAAACTCAGGTTTTAACGGTGGAACAACTGCGGTCGCTATGCCTGTCGGTGCCGCCCAGCGTGGAAGATATGTTGACAGCGAAAAGACCGAACAGCATATCGAAGTGCGTGAGGACGGCAAATCCAACTGTCTGACAACTGTGCAGAAAGATAGCCTTGTATGCACTCCCGTCCGTATCGGACATTATGGCAAGGGCGGACAGGGACAGCGTATTTACTCCGTTGTCGGCAAGTCTGTCACGCTCTCTGCCAACGGCGGTGGTCAGGGAGCAAAAACAGGGCTGTATAAGATTGACTTGCCTGACGGAGACTATGTTATTCGCAAGCTCACGCCTATTGAAGCGGAGCGTTTGCAGACTCTTCCCGACAACTATACCGCAGGAATTTCCAATACCCAGCGATACAAGTGTATCGGCAATGGTTGGACGGTCGATGTGATCGCCCACATCTTGGGAGGGCTGCACGATGCTTGATGAAGCCCTGAACAAGTGTGCCGATAATAACAACTACACCATTTATACAAGTATGTGCAAGGCACAGCGTATCCTGATGCGGTCTTATGATGCCGTGTGCAGTATCAGCGGTGGCTCGGACAGCGATATTGTCCTTGACCTGATACACAAGGTCGATGAGGACGGCAAAGTGAAGTATTTTTGGATAGATACGGGGCTTGAATACACCGCCACTAAGGAGCATTTGGACTTCCTTGAACAGAAATACGGTATCACCATTGAGCGTGTCAAGCCCGATAAGCCTATCCCGACTTGCGTTAAGGAGTACGGTGTTCCTTTCCTGTCGAAATATGTTTCCGAACAGATGATGCGTTTGCAGGCTCACGGCTTTCAGTGGGAAGATGAACCGCTTGAAGTGCTGTTGCAGAAATATCCTCGGTGCAAGACAGCTCTGCAATGGTGGTGCGGTGAGCGATACTCCGATAAGGACGGTATCCAGAAGATAAGCCGTTTTTCGATCTATCGCAACCGTTTCCTGAAAGAGTTTATTATGCAGAACCCTCCGGATTTCCCCATATCCAACAAGTGCTGTGAGTACAGCAAGAAAAAGCCTGCAAAGCGTATCGTCAAGGAACACGATGCTGATCTTGACATTACGGGTATCAGGCAGTCCGAGGGCGGTATTCGTTCCGCAGCTTTCAAGACCTGTTTCTCCGAGTGCAAGTCTAAGGGGTGCAACACCTTCCGTCCTGTGTTTTGGTATACGGACGGCGACAAGCGTGACTATGAGGAAATGTTCGGTGTGACACACTCTCGATGCTATACGGAGTACGGCTTACGGCGCACGGGCTGTGTCGGGTGTCCTTTCAGTAAGCATATCAATGAGGAGCTTGCGGTCATCGAGGAACATGAGCCGATGCTTTACAAGGCAGCGGTCAATATCTTCGGCAAGTCCTATGAATATACAGCAAAATACCGTGCTTTCGTCAAGGAAATGAAAGCAAAAGAGAAAGAGGAAAAGAAGCGTGATAGACTACGCATCCTTAATGGAACATCTGCCTGTGATACTGGTGGCAACAGCGGTGCTGGCTCTCCTGATCGGAGTGCCGTATCTGCTGACAACCACGCTCCTAAGATCAGAAAAGGAGCGTGATAACGATGTTCGATCCTGAATTTCAGAGAAAAGCACTGAGCCTTGTAATGGGCTTTATCATGCAGTTTTCAGAAACTCCGGCAGAACCTGAAGTGCAGGAGCTTTCGGTCAATGACCTGAATGTTTCGACGATCTCTGTTTCCTGCCTGAAAGTGGCTTGGGACGGCGACACTGACCGTGACTACACTGTGAGTTGCACGGCTCATGATGATGATTACGCTTATGCGGACAATATGTATTTTGAGTTCAAGTCCAATGAACTTTGCTACATAACAGGTCTGCGTGAGGGTACGGAGTACACGATAACAGTCGAGCCTATTCTTTCTGAGGAAGAAAAAGACGGATATACTGTAACACCTTCAACTGCTGACGGCAAGACCGAAACGGTCGAGGTCATATATGACTTTCCGTATGAGGACGGCTGGACAAACTGCTTTGCAGGCGAACGTGCTTCGGGGCTGACGGCAATGCCCAGCTCAGGAGTGATATACGGATCTAAGGTCGATGTAATAACAGGAACCGGAATACGCCGTGATGAGTACGGTGATTACTGCTGTGCTATGGGCGTATGGTACGGATACTGCGGAGATCGTTTCCTGATCGAGCTTGAAAACGGTACACAATTTACCACAAAGATATGTGACAGCAAGGGTTTTGCCGATGATGGAGAGGGCAAATATCATCACTTCGGCGGCAGCGGAAAGTGTATCGTGGAGTTTATCTATGACGATTATAACTTGCCGTCCTGCGTGGCATTCTCAGGCTCTTGGGGTTATTACAACTGGAATGGTCTTGACCTCGGAGCGAATATCAAATCAATCAAGAAAATCAACTACGGTGAACCCGTGGAATACTGAAAAATATGGAGGTTTCTATTATGAACGTAAAGAAGATCATCAAGGGAATTATCGGACTCGGTGCGATCGGCGGTGTTGCCTACGCAGCTTACAAGCTCGGTGAGTGCAGCGGCGAGGTCAACGAGCGTTTCCGTGAGAAGTACGGCGACGATGACGAGGACAGCATCGACCTTGACGACGATGAGGACGAGTACAGGTTCTACGATAATATGGACGAGCCTGACGATGAGTGTCTTGCACCTAAGAAGCAGAATATGCCCACTTTTTCTGTGAGTATGCATAACTTCGCTTCACTTGATTCCGTTCATGTTGACGGCATCTCGGATAAAGATATGGATATGCTTGTCTATCATATCTCGCTTGACAAGTACACCTCTAACAAGCAGATCCGTGAGTGGCTTGAGGTTGACAGGAACACCGCTTCAAAGGTGATCGCTGCTCTCCGTAAGGCAGGATATGTCGGTGATGAGCATTCCAACTACATCATTCCAGTATATATCACAACTGAGGTGTATTTCAGACTCAGAGGTGATCTGCATTGAGTATCCTGATCATCGGTGAAAAGCCGAGTGTTTCAAGAGCCATATCTGCCGTGGTTGGTGCTTCTTCCGCACACAAAGGCTACACCGAGGGAAACGGCTATATCGTTTCGTGGTGTGTCGGACACCTTGTCGGCTTGAAGTTCCCGAACGATTACGGCAACGGCTGGGACCAGAAGTGGAGCTTTTCTCAGCTCCCTATGATCCCCGAAAAGTGGCAGTTTCAGGTCACGGACAGCACAAAGGCTCAGTATAATCTCCTGAAAAGCCTTATGAACAGGGACGATATTTCGGAGATTATCTGTGCAACAGACGCTGACCGTGAGGGCGAGTGCATTTTCCGCTATGTCTACAATATGGCAAGGTGCCGCAAGCCTGTGAAGCGTTTGTGGGTGTCTTCACTTGAGGAGTCGGCTATCCGCAAAGCTCTCACAAATATGAAGCCTATGTCCGCTTATGACTCCTTGTTCGATGCAGGTTATGCCAGAGCGAGAGCAGACTGGCTTGTAGGAATGAACGGTTCAAGGCTTTTCTCCGTTCGTTACGGCGGTAAGCTGAATATAGGGCGTGTGCAGACTCCTACCCTTGCAATGATCGTTCAGCGTGATGCTGAGGTAAACGGCTTTGTGAAGCAGAAGTATTTTACAGCTGACCTGAACTGCGGTGACTTCATTCTTTCTTCTGCAAGAATTGATGATGAATCTGCCGCCGATACCCTTGTATCTGCTTGCGACGGAAAATCGGTTACTATTTCCTCAGTCAAGCGTGAGGTCAAGACCGACAAAGCTCCGAAGCTCTATGATCTGACAACGCTCCAAAGAGAAGCAAACAAGGCTTTCGGCTATACTGCCCAGCAGACACTTGACTATACGCAGTCGCTCTATGAGGGCAAGCTCGTCACCTACCCCCGTACCGACAGCCAGTATCTCAGCAATGATATGGCGCAGACGGCTTTCGATGTGTTATGGCTCTGCGATAGTTATTTCGGGTTCGGTATCTCGCATACTCCCGATATTTCTAAGGTCATCAACAACAGCAAAGTTTCGGGACATCATGCGATTATCCCCACAAGCAGTATTGCCACGGCTGCCCTTTCTTCTCTGCCGTCCGGTGAGAGAAATATCCTTACGCTGATTGCAACAAAGCTGATCTGTGCAACGGCTCCGGCTCACAAGTATGAAGCTGTCAAGCTGACAGGTATCTGCAACGGTACGGAGTTCACGGCAACAGGAAGAACCGTCCTCGATATGGGTTGGAAACGCTTTATCAGGCAGACCGATAAGGACAAAAAGGCTGAAAACGCTCTGCCTGCGGTATCTGAGGGACAGACCTTCATTGTAACTGCAAGCAAGGGCGAACACTTCACAACTCCGCCGAAGCCCTACACGGAAGATACGCTGTTATCCGCTATGGAACGTGCTGGCAATGAGGACTATGACGAGGACACCGAGAAAAAGGGACTCGGCACTCCTGCGACAAGGGCCGCTACCATCGAAGCACTTGTCAAAAACGGCTATGTGGAGCGTGTCGGTAAACAGCTCAGGGCTACGGATAAGGGCAAGGAGCTTGTGACTGTTGTCCCAGATGAGGTCAAGTCCGCAAAGCTGACTGCTGAATGGGAATCGAAGTTACAGCAGATCGAACACGGCAGTCTGCCCGAAGCGGTCTTCATGTCGGGTATTACACAGTTCATCACTGAAATGTGCAGTAAATACGGCTCGGTGGATAAGTCTGTTTCTCTTTCTGATGGCGGTAATGAACCTGTCGGCAAATGCCCGAAGTGCGGTGCAGATGTAGTCAAGGGTAAGTTTGGCTTCTACTGCAAGGGCAAGTGCGGTATGAATATCGCTAAGGTGTATGGTGTGGAACTTTCCGATGCCCAGGTCAAGGGACTGCTTGACGGCAAGTCCACAAGCTACACTTCTAAGGGCAAAAAGGCGATCGTCCGCCCTGAGATCGTGGAGAATCCGTACAATGGCAAGGTGTACTATCAGTGGAAAACGGAGCGTGATAAGAATGGCTGATAATGAGGTAAAAATACACATTCCAAGCGGTTGGTTTTCATTGCTGTTATCTGAGCTTGACAGAAACAAGAGTATGATCTCAAAGGTTCTTGCTCATGATTACGATCACGATGATAACTACATTGAAATACTCAGACGAATGGAAGCAAGAGATGAGCGTGTAAAGGCAGCTCTGATCAGTAACATCACCAGCAGTGACTACGTTGAGATCAACAAGAATGATTATCAGGATATTATATATATTCTGCTTGAAAACATTGATTTCTACGATAATAATGGGAGGTTGATTTATGAGTAATACTCAGCTTACGGAAGTTGCAAAAATTCTCGGTGTCTCCGAGGACAGCATTTCCGCTATGGACGATGAGATCAAGAACAGTATGACGGCAGTCTTTGAACAGGTCGCCGTGAAGAACGATGAGGACAAGAAGGCTGTCTTTGAAGCTCTTGATAGCCTGTGGCAGAAAGGCTCTATCTATATTGAGCTGAGTGAAGTCGCAAAGTCCACGGGTATCACCATTGAAACGCTCCGCAGCCTTGACTATGAGACTCAGCAGACTATCGTTTATGAGTTTCTCATGGATAGTTCGCAGACCACACGTTTCTATGACCTTGTGAACAAGGCGCTTGCGGTCGCTGACCTTCCGAATGTGGCGAAGCTCATCGGCACTCCCGTTCGTGAGCTGAGGTCGCTCCCTCGCCGTATTCAGGAGAATATCTGCGGTGTGTATGCAATGGAGTACGATGCCGACAGCACCAACACCGACCTTATCGACACGATCAGGGAGATGATCGCTCCATGACGGACTTTCCCTACATCGCAGGTACGGATATTACCGCTATCCGCAACAAAGAATTTATCCGCCTTGAAACAGATAAGGCACAGGCGATCTGCATAGCCCTCGACAAAGGCGGTATTCCTTTTTCTGCCCGATTTGGTGATGCCGAATTGGTGCTTACCTATGACGGCAGTTACAAGGAACAGGTCGAGGATATTATCGCAAAGGCACAATCGGGAGAATATGAAGCATTGCTCCGTGAGCTGCAAGTCTACGGCGAACCTGACGGCTATTATCGGCTATTGGGCGAAGTCGCTGAGGTGCTGAATACAACGATCGGCACATTGCAGTCCCGTCCTGACGAGGTACAGCTTGCCCTATGCAAGACATACGTCAACTTTTGGCTCTGCGATAAGGTCACGCTCCAGCGTGAGCTTGAGCGTATCCATACACTCAACGGCAGGACTGTATCGGATATTCAGGAGTATGAGCGCAGAAAGGAACAGGAGAAAGCTCCCGCTGAACCCGTGCAGACGGCAGATAAAGTTCGTTCATTCACGGAGCTTTATGATGAATACCAGCGCCGTCATGCCAATGACCACTTTACAAGAGAATCCCATAAACATCTGGCTGAGATCGCCCGACGCAGATACCGTGACGAACAGGAGCGTATCATTCAGACAGAAGAAAGAGAAAGGAAGAACAGACCATGAAGAAGTTTATCATCATCGGAAGTGCCGTTGTTACGGCTGTGACCACAGCGGTTATCATCATCGTGAGAAAGAGAAAGTGAGGTAGCCTATGCCCGTACAGGACAATGACGATAAGAGAACCGCCGACCAGCCTGCGGTCGATGCGGAGGAAGAACTGAGAAGAAAACAGGCGCAGGCACAGGAACATCAGCAGGACGAGTCCGGCGCTCAGAAGTCGGGCAAACTTCTTCCTTTTCTGAACGCAAAGGCGGAGCATCATCAGAGTCGTATCGACTCTCTTGATGAAAAGATCGCCAATCAGACGGACAAGATCGACCGCAACAAGGCGAAGATCGAAGCCCTGTCTGCAAAGGCTGACAAGCTTGAAGATACGAACCGTATGTTGAAAGCGACTATCGGAAACTTGCCGGGTATCCGCACTCTGATAGCCAACAACGAAAAGCGTATTCAGGCTATCCGTGAGGTGAAAATTCCGAAGCGGCAGGAAAAGATAGATCAGGGTTGGAAGAAGATCGACACACTGACCGCAAAGCGTGACCGTATCGAACACAAGCTGAACCGTGTGATCGCTCTCAATGACACGATCAAGAGCTTCGGTATCCACTTTAACAAGGAACGCCGTGAAGCCTTTGCAGATGCTATGACAAGGCTGAACAGCTCGACCGTGGACTGCCTGAGCGACAAGAAAGCAACACTTGAAGCCAAAAAGCAGGCTATCCTTGACACCTATAACGATCCTGCCACAAGTGCCGTGGACAAGCTCAAACTCGGTGAACAGCTCAAGGGCGTGAATGAGCGTATCGGCGCACTGGAAAGCAAGATCATGAAGCTCGCCCGTCCTGAAACTCATTATGAGGAGCAGACCAATGACCAGCTCGATGCTTCTATGAAGCTCACAGGAGATAAGCTCGGTGAAATGGTGCAGAACGGCACTATGGATATGCCTTCTCTTGCTGAGGGTGCTGTGCAGGCAGCGCAGGAAGTTGAAACGCTCGACAGGTCAAAGGTTGCTGAACTTGCCGACCAGCTTGGTATCCAGCCGCTTGCCAATGCAGAAATGCAGATGGAAGATGATTACAACATGATCGACGGTATCATCAACAACGGCTCTAAAGAGGATATTGACAAGGCAAAGGCAGAGCTTGCAGAGGGTATCAAGTCTATGGAAAGCCTTGCGGAGAATCCCTTTGTTCCCCAGGAGATGAGGGAGAATGCCACGGCAGAGCTTGAAAAGATGCGGAAACAGCTTGAACTGCTTGACAGCGCCGATGAGATCGAGGTCGAGTCATGGCTCATGACTATGGTAGATAACGGCGATGCAGTCCTCACCGATGACGGCGGTTTCAAGGTCAACCCCGATTATTACAAGGAGTTGCCGAGAAATGATCGTCATGTGGAGACTATGACGGAAATTCAGGCGGTCGAGGTCATGTCCGCATTGACTGCCGCAGGCGTACAGTTCTCCGCTGCCACTAAGGGTGAGGATAAGGTTGGCATTACCGTTTCAAAGAATGATGTTCCTGCCCTAAATGATGTGATGTACGCTTCTATCGGCAAGATCGCCCATACAGAAGCCGCAAAAGAGAACGGCGGTAAGGGCGAAAAGGGCAAGTATCAGACGATCAACCCTGAATACTATGCTTCGCTCGGTAAAGAGGATAAGCACACCCGTGTTGAGCCTATCGCAACGGCAAGAAAGATCGTGGCAGAGCTGCAAAAGTCTAACATTCCGTATTCTGCGGTAGTCCGCAAGAATGATACGGTAGCAGTCACGGTATCTAAGGCGAATGCCGAAGCATATAAGCAAATCGAGAGTGCTGTCAAAGGCGAAAGAGCCGTGGAGTATGTCAATCCCGACTTTTTCAAGTCACTTCCAAAGCAGGAGCGTTTTACGCAGCGTATGGACGAGGGGCAGGCTCGGAAAAAGTCGGCAGAGCTGACCGCAAAGGGCGTGGAACATTCTGCGGTGTTCGGCGGCGAAAAGTCCGCTGTCACAGTTGCAAAGAAGGACTCACAGAGGGCTTTCTTCTCCCGTGGCAGAATGCAGCGTGACGCACAGCGTATCAGCGGTCGAGGACAGCAGAAGCCTCAACAGAGAGAACAGACACCCAAAAAAAGAAAGAATCAGGGGCTTGAATAATAGATGAGAATTACTGACGAACAGAAAGAAAGGGCGGCATTTGTCAATCTTCCTCAGTTCCTCATGGCTCACGGCTTTGACCTGAAAAAAGTCGGCAGAGAGTATGTGTGGAAGAATCACGATAGCCTGCACATCAAGGATAACGGTCCGGGTGAGCGTGGTGCGTGGTTTCGTTTCAGTGAGGACAAGGGCGGAGACAACATCGGATTCCTGCGTGAATACATGGGAATGTCTTTCGTTGATGCGGTCGAAGCTCTCACGGGCGAACACATCGACCGCACCTATACTCCGTCCCGCACATACGAACAGAAGCCGAAAACAGTAACGGCAAGGGAGCTTTCCCTTGCCGAAGCTGATAATGCTCGGAGAGTATTTGCGTACCTGTGCAAGACCAGAGGGCTTGACTATGATATGGTATCGGCTCTTGTCCGTGGTGGAAGTATCGCCCAGGAAGAAAAGACAGGAAATGTGCTTTTCAAGTATTACGATACTGACGGCAAAGTGATCGGTGCTGAGAAAGTCGGCACATCGACCGACCACAAATTTAAGGGAATTGCAACAGGCTCGGCAGCAGGACACGGCTTTGAGGTCGTGAGAGGTTCAGGCGAAAAGGCTTTTTTCTTTGAGTCGGCAATAGATATGCTCTCCTATCTGCAAATGCACGATAAAGAGCTGACCGATTGCAGGCTCGTTTCCATGATGGGCGTGAAGCCGAACATTGTGCTTGATACAATGCTCCGTAATAACATTTCGCCCGACCATGTATTTTTATGCTCCGACAACGATACCGCAGGCAACGAATTTGCCCAGCGTTTGCAGGAGCAGTATCCCGACATGAAGCGTGTTATCACTCCCGATACATATAAAGACTGGAATGATATGCTTCGTGGTATCCCAAAAGCAGTAGAACATGAGACTGAGAAAAAGGAGGTTGACAGCGTGGCTGACCTTATTACATTCGGTAACAGAATGTGGAATGATGCGACTGATAACAGAGACAAGTCGCTGATCTCTATGCAGCTTTCAGACTTTCAGCGTGTGCGAGACACACTTGAAAGATCGGGTATCAATTACTATGCCTATGAAATGAACGGTACTGTTCGTATGGCGGTAAATGATAAGGACACCGACTGGCTGAGAAATATCCTCGGCAATGTGAGCATTACAAAATCCAACAGACCTGACTCTCCGCCTGAAAAAAACATTTTCGGTTCAGCGGAGTATCGTTATATCCCGCAGAAGGAGTACCTCTCCGCTGACCGTGATTTAGTCCTGAAAATGGCTGAGATCATGAAAGCCCGTGGTATGCAGTTTTCGGGCAGAGTCTATCCGTCCGGCAAGGGAACGCTGACGGTAAGTCACGCTGACCTCTTTGCTGTCCGCAACATCAGGGACGAAGTCGTAAATATGCGTAAGCAGTTTGCAAGTCCCGATAAGGCGCAGGAAGTCGGAAACCGTGACTATCGTGCGAACCGTGATACTCATTATTATATGAGCAAGCTCACACCTGAACAGTTTGGAAAGGTCAAGCCGTTCCTTGAAACAAGCGTGAGCTATCATGCTGTTGTCCGTGACGGCAAGGTCGCATTTGCGGTCGATAAGGAGAATGCTCCTGCATTTCACCGTGCGCTTGAAAACGCTGTCCGTGAGACAAATATGCTCCGCAAAATGGCTGACCTCGGTCTGTCTATGGAGCAGAATATCGCACTTTCGCCTGTTGTTCACCGCCTTGCCGTTGAGGATATGCAGCTTGATCTTGCTGACTTCTTTGACAAGCGTTATGATGAAGCACAGTTTGGTGAGATGCTCTCACTTGTCAACGCATATATCGCCCAGGCTCCGGCTGAACGCTACGGCGAAAACAGCAAGCTCACCGATATGCTTGAAGCAAAGTCCAGCTTTGACCGCAGTATCGAGCTTTCGGACTTCTTTTCGGTACACGATTTTTCTGACGAGCAGAGGGCCGCTATTACTGCTATGTTCGTGGGCGATGTTACAAGAGGACAGATCGACAGCATTGACGAGACTTTCACCGCTGAGGATATTCAGGCTTATGACGAGATTCTGCATAATGCTTTGCAGGAATCCGATGTTGCTGACTTCCTGACTGCCCATAAGCAGACGGTCATTGACCGTGAGAACGCAAGCAGAGTTCCCACTGAGGAAGAAGTGCTGTTCCCGAAGGCTGACCTTGCGAAGTTCCTTGCGGAGCGTACACTGTCCAGCGATGAGTGGGAGGACATGGCTTACCCTCTGTTTGACAGCGGTTATCTTGATAAGCATAAGCCCAACGACAAGGCTGCTTTCGGCTATCATCTTTCTGAGCCTGCACTCTATGACCTTGCCCAGCGTTATCATGACGGTGAGGATATTCGCCGTGAGCTTGCCCTCGGTCTGTTAGAGGGCAGCGGGGCCGCAGATATTGAGTTTATCTTTGAACAGGGCGAGATTTCAGACCGCACCTATTATTATGCTGAAAACCTCCGCCACTCCCTGCATACGGAGAGGACTGAGGACGGCTTTATGTGCAGTTTCGGCGGTATGGAGCGTTTTGTTTCCTTTGAGGAGATCGGACAGGCTTTCATTGACCGCACCCATGAGGAGTTCAATGACCTTGCTTTCTGGTGGGTTCGTGACGATATGCTCGATGCTATCCCCGATATTTCCGATGAAAAGATCGCAGACCTTCTGACAGCGTTTGACGGTGCAGCTCTGCACGGCTGGGAGAACGGCGAAAATATCCCGAAGCTCAACCGTATCAAGAAGGCACTCTATGATATTCTCGGTGATGAAGTTCAGACCGAAAAGGCTTTTGCTATCATCGCAAAGGAAAAGTATCATGTGAGCTTTGAAGCAGAAACACCCGAAAAGCAGCCGGATAGCCTGACCTTCCATTTCGGCAAGGATAAGGGCGATGAATGGGTAAGCGAAAGTGACATCGTTCACGATTTTGCCCTTGCACACCCCGATTGCAGTTTTGCTCTCGGCAATGCTGTCCTTGAATACCTCGATGAAAAACAGCACTCGGAGAGAAATATCCCTGAGCTGAAAGCAGGCTGGTATAAAAAGACCGATTTCAGCATTACTGCTGTCATCGGCGGTGAGGAGTTCAATTATGACGGCCGCTTTGATATTGGCGACGGCAAGGGTACGGGCGGCGGTTCACTGATCGACCATATCCGCACATATAATGAGGGTATCCTTGGTTATACGCAGCACCCGTTCAATCAGCCGGAATATAAGGAAAGAGCGCAGAGAATGCTTGACATTTTCGTTCCTTTCCTTGAAGCACATTCAGAACTGACCACTGAGGAACAGCGTATCTTCGACGATTTCAAGGCACAGCACCCGATTCGCACCTATGATGATGTGGAAAAGGCACAGGGTACTTTCAAAATCTATCAGTTGCCCAGCGGAGAGAAGTATCATGGTGTCCGCTTTGAGAGTATGGACAGGCTGAAAGCTGACGGCGTTCAGCTCAACAAGGACGATTATGAGCTTATGTATGAAGGTGAGGTCGGAGAGTTCAGGGGCAATGCTACGCTTGAAGCACTATTTGCTCAGTTCAACAATGACCGTCCCGATGATTTCTTCGGGCATAGTCTGTCTGTAAGCGATGTTATTGTCATTTCTGTTGACGGCAAGGATACAGCGTATTTCTGTGACAGTTTCGGCTTTACCGAAATGCCTGAGTTCTTCCGTGAAAAGGAGCTTTTGCAGGAGAAACCCGAAACTGCAAAGGTATCCGATCTTGCTGTCGGTGACGTTATCATGTATGACGGCGCTCGCCGTGAGGTCGAGAAGATCAGTGACAAGAGCATTTCCCTGAAAGACCTTGACGCACCCGATTATGGCGGTATTCTGCTCGGCACTTCCGATGTGCTTGCCTATGACGGCTGGCAGCAGGATATGGAGGAAAAGGGCTTTGAGATCATCAGCAAGGGCGGACAGCAGGCTGAAAAGGCTGAACCCGAAGATAAAGGTCCGGTATCGCTCCGCAAGGTTGGCGATTTTTACGAGATGCACGGCAAAAATGCGGAGATCGGTATGGAAGTCCTCGGACTGCAAATGCACTCGAAAAACGGGCAGCCTATGGTCGGTTTTCCGGCTGAGGACAAAGACGAATACTCCGCAAAGCTGAGAGAAGCAGGATATTCCGTCCTGATCGAACAGGCATTTGAACTGAATCCTCCGAAGCATGAGCCTGAAAAGCTCCAAACTTTACAGCAGGTCGTTGACAAGTTCTTCGGGACTGACTGCGAATCTGCGGAAACAGAGCGTGGTACTTGGAAACTTGCTATCGCTGACGGCGATAAGGTCGGTGAGCTGTTTTATGACGGTGAACCTGTCTGCGGTATCTATAACCGTGGCGATAAAATGGAGATCGAGCCGTATCGTGAGCTATCCTCTTTCCCGAAGCTCCTGCAAACAGCAATGCTTGAGCATAATCCCGACAAACCTGTGGAGATCATGGATTATCAGCGTACCTTTGAGACTCCGCTTGACAGAGCGAAGTATCTTATCAACGATTTCTGCGAAGCGGAATATCGTGACGGCGCTGACTTCTCTGATCTTCACAATGTCGGACTGGCATATACTACGCTGACCGATGATGAACTGACAGTTCAGGTTACAGCTGACCTTGTGGATTTCAAGATCACTCACGAATTTGACGGCGAAGTTTACAATACAGAACAGTATAACAGCATAGAGGATATGATCGAGAACGGTCTGATTGGACTGGACTTCTCTGACCTTGTATCCGTTCCCGATGAAGTCATTGAGCGTCACACCGGAAAGGACGAACAGATGGTAGAGCTTATGAGCGATGCCGCCGATATTTCCGATACTTCTTCTCCTGCCGATGATGTACCTGCGGTCACGCTGAAATATAAGGGTGATGCCGAGAGCCTTGACGAGATCAAGGACAAGGCACTTTCCCTCGGTGCGACTGTTATTATAGATAACGCTGAGGGTGTTATTTCTATCGACACCTATGAAAACCACAAGGCAGAGATCGACGGTGCAGCCTATGAACTTGGTCTTATGGCGGTCGAAGATGCTCCTGCGGTTTCAGAGGATATTGACAAACCCCTGTTCACCGATGCGGCGGTCATTGACGAAATTCAGCGTAATGAAAATGCTGATGTTCCGTTTTGGGAAATGCCTGAAGCTCAAGGCGAACAGCTTTCTTTGTTCGGTGATCCTGAACCTCTGACAGTTTCAAAGCCTGCACCTCAGAAGCCAAAATCCGAATTTGCAAAAGGTCCGGTAGTGGACGGTGTTCAGGTCTATGAAGCACTTGCCGCTGAGATTGACCGTGGAACAGGTTTTGTTCACGGCAAGCTCCGTGTGCAGGACTTCTATGAGGAACAGCACCCGACTATCCAGCAGCTTGCCGACTTCTTGAAAAAGGAATACGGCACAGGCGGACACAGCGGTGATGGCAAGATCTCACTCGTTGACTACAATTCTCAAGGTATCACATTCAGCTTTGAGAACGGCGAAAAGTTCCGTCATTCGTGGTACAATGTCGCAACAATGACAGAATCACGGCTCAGGGACGATACCTACCTTTCCGCCGAACAGAAATCGGAGAGAGCTGCACTCAAAGCAGAACAGGCTGAACCCCATAAGGTCGAAGTCGGTGACCGATTTAGTCACAAGATTACTGGCGAGGTTTCTGAGGTTATTTCGCTGACAGGTGCGTTACCGTTCTATACGGACGATTGCACCGTTCAGCGTGAAAGCGGCGGTTTTGCTGTGACGGAGAATATCTCCTATGATAAGCTCCTGAATAGCGGTATGTATGAGTATATCGGCAAGGCTGAACCTGAAAAGGAGCATTCTGCATCCGTGAAGCCTAAAAAGGCAGAGGTCACACCCGATGCAGAAAAGACCGAAATCCCTACGGTCAAGAACCTGTCTCAGCTCAAAAAGGCGATCCAGCCGGGTATGATGTTTGAGATCACCGATCACCTCCGTCCTGAATATATCGGAGAGCGCAGAATCGTCACGGGTGTAAGCACCGTTGATTTTACTTCCCGAAAGCTCGATGAAAACGGCAAACCTACGGGCAAAGACCTCCACATGGAGTTTGACCGTGCAAAGAACTGGACTTTTGACGGCGGTGAGCTGACTTCACGGCTTGACAACGGCGATATGCTTATGAGTTTTCATTTCATTGACAGCTTGGAGCGTGAGCAGACAGTTCAGGCTGAAAAAGAGACGGTGATCGTTCCTGCGGTCGATGTTCCTGCACCGGAAGTTACTGCACCCGATAAGGGCGAAAACTTCACGATCACCGATGATGCTCTCGGTGAAGGCGGTGCAAAGGCGAAATTCCGTGCCAATGTCGATGCGATCAAAACGCTGAAATCACTTGAACGTGAGAAGCGTCCTGCGACTGCTGAGGAAAAGGAAACCCTGTCGAAATATGTCGGCTGGGGTGCTTTGGCTAAGGCTTTTGATAAGGACGATCCGAAGTGGGCCGCAGAATATAAGGAGCTTTCTGATTTGCTGACTCCGCAGGAGTATGCTCAGGCTCGTTCAACGGTCAATGATGCGTTTTATACCAGTCCGACTGTTATTGACGGAATCTACGAGGCACTCGGCAATTTCGGCTTTGACGGCGGTAACGTCTTAGAGCCTGCAATGGGTATCGGAAACTTTTTTGGTCGTATGCCCGAAGCTATGCAGGCACACTCTCAACTCTACGGCGTGGAGATCGACTCGCTGTCCGGCAGAATCGCTCAGGCACTCTATCCCGATGCAGATATTGCTATTCAGGGCTTTGAGCAGAACCGTTTTCAGAACGGCTGCTTTGATGTAGCTGTTGGCAATGTTCCGTTCGGTGAGCTTGGTTTCCGTGAGGAGAACCCCATAAAAGTACACCCAAATATTATTTACTCCACATTCTGCGGAAGCAGAATGTTTCTTTTCTCCGTAAGCCCTTTGTCAAGGAACTTGTAAAAGATGTGAATCTGCCTGTCCTCGTCCTTGCTTTCGGGACGATCACCAATCACGATGTACTCGATAAGCTCCAAACAAGTCTCACGGGTAAGCTCCTGAATATCGACATACTTCTTGATATTTTCAATGTATCTGTCAATATCCTTTTCAGCCTGTTCAGCGGTTTCGCACTTTTCTTTCAGTACAGCGACTTTCTCTCTCAGCATCTTCTGCTCATCAAGATACTGATTCAGCATTTTCACGCAGAGTTCTTCGGGTACAGTACCGAGGAGCTTTTCTTCATAGGTCTTACTGATAAGCGTTTCGAGCTGTGCAAGCCTTTTCTCACCCTCATGGAGTTCCTTGCTGTTATGCTGGCTCTCCGCATCGGCAGTAGCCTGTCTGCGTTTTCTAACGGCTTCACGGAGTGCGTCCTCGTCCTCAACGGCAAGTCGTGCCTTTGCTCTAATATCGTCAACAACAATCTGTGAAATTACTCTTTCCAAAATGGAATGAGGAGTGCAGCCGTCCATTCCGCTTCTAACATAAGTACCACAGCGATAGCTGACAGTCTCATATGTTCCACGCTTCTTAGAGGTGTGCATGGTTCTGTTCATTTTCATCTTGTAACCGCAGTCTGGGCAGTACATAAATCCTGACAGCGGAAGAATCACGCCTTCTTTTGTTGTCTTGCCGATACTCACCGATGCGTCAACCTCTCTAACCTTGTCCCACAGCTCTCTTGAAATGATAGGTTCATGATTATTTTCAATCACTATCCATTCCGACCTGTCCTTGCGTATCTGCTTGTGATTTTTGTAGGATACCGTTGTCACTCTCTGCTGTGCGAGATTTCCGATATAAATCTCATTGTTAAGAATGCCACGCACCATACAATCATTCCACAGATGTGAAGTCACAAGGGGATTATCTTTGCCTTTAAGCTGATAACGATGATCCGAGGGAGTTGCGATGCCGTCCTTGTTAAGCTGTATAGCGATCTGCTTCGGACTTAACCCTCTTGCCCTCTGCTCAAATATACGTCTTACGATAACGGCGGCATCTTCATCAATCAAGGGCGTATGCTTTTCATCATCTGCCTTGATGTAACCATAAGAAGCTGAAGCCGCCAGATACTTGCCCTGCCGAGAATTTGCTGCCATGACACTGCGTACCTTCTTTGACGTGTTGGCGGCGTGCCATTCGTTGAATAAATTCATCACAGGCATAAGATCCATTGCCGAACTGTTTCTGTCAAGCGTGTCTACATTGTCGCTCAGGGCGATGAAGCGGATATTGAATGAAGGAAAAATGTAATCTATATACTGACCGACCTCGATATAATTTCTTCCGAAACGTGAAAGGTCTTTACAGAGGATAAGATTTATCTTTCCCGACTTTGCATCATCAAGAATCTGCTTGATACCTGGTCTATCGAAACTTGTTCCCGAATAGCCATCGTCCTCGCATATCTCGATAAGATTCCACCCCTCCTGCTTGCTGACATATTCCGTCAGCATCTTCTTCTGATTTTCAATCGAAAGGGATTCGCCCGCACGTTCGTCCTCCTGCGACAAACGCACATAGATCCCGACATTGTAAGTAGTTTGCTTTGCCATAATAACTCCTTTCCAATCAAAGCAAACCATATTCGATGATACAACTATTATAGCGCAGAAAACCGAATATGGCAAGTCTTTTTTCAAAACTTTTTAGTTCTTTTCGGTTTTCTGAAACGCTCTTTTGAAAGCAAGTTCATAAAGCACCTTATCAAGGTCTTTTTCACCCACGAAATGACTTGTCACAGCATAACGCTGACCGTCCACTTCGTACACGGCTTTGCTGGTCGGCTTATCTTTATATCTCTCATTCAGCTCAGCCAAAGTAAATCCTGTATCTTTTCTTGGCAAGTGTCTCCTTTCCGCCTGCGATTATCTATCTCTACACGCAATGGCTTTTTGTTGCAGGGGCGTTACGCCTGCACAGGTGCTGTACGGAACGGCAGAGCCGTCCCTTACACAGCAATCGTTTTGTTGTCGGAATATATGTTACTCCGAATAGGAATGATCTGTTTCTGAAAAGCTCATCTGCTTAGCGTACTTTTCGGAATAGCTTTCGTCCGAGCTGTTGTCAGCATCGGCAGAACTATCGTCAGCCAGCTCACCAATCTGCTCATAGGTCATACCGCTTGCTGTCAGCTTGCCGATCAGCGTATGCTCCGCAGTCACAGCATCGAGAAGTGCCTGTCCCTCCGCACCGCCGTAAAGCTGTGAGAGCTTATCGTAGGTGTAGAGCTTGCTATCAATGATGACCTTGCGCCTGCGCTCCTGCACAGCTTTGATAGACTTTTCGTAGCTGTCGAGCTTTGCCTGATTCTCCGCAAGAACAGCATCCGTAATGATAACAGCGGACTTCTCATCAACCTCGGTCTTAGCTTTCTTACTCATTCTCATCACCTCCCAATGTATTGGATTTAGGGATAATACCCTATGCTAATATTATAGCATTCTCGGACAGCAAAAGTCTATTCGCATTGCGCAAGAAGTTGAGTGCGCCATAAAACTTCTTCATTCGTGAAATTGTTATGGGGAATTTTGCAGAAAGCAGACCGAGCATTGCAAATCCGAGCCATATCACATTGACTGCATACTGCATAGGTCACCATTTCTGATTTATTCAATACGGAGAATTATTATCACGGAGCAACTATTTTTATAAAAATCATGCCCGTTTCCTGATTGAACGTGCTTGTATATATAGAGGGGGTTTTATCCGAGTGCCGCCGTGACCTATTCACATTCTGTATAGAAATATGCTGTTGAATTTAGGCACAAGGGAGAACCGTCATGAACAAAGTGTAAACTTTTCTGAAAAACAACGCCATTTTCTCAAAAACACCGGTAGAAAAGTGAAGGGCTTTGACGTTGTGACGATCACACGCACCCCTGCATATCATTTTCATCATAAAATTTTTCTGCGGTATACTTAACGAAGCGGTCAATAATTTGGTATTAACTTATGGGAGCATATTTCATAGGACTGCCGCCCAGACTGCGCAATAACTGCGCTGAGCCAGTTTACAATTTCAAGAGTGATGATATTGAGTGCATCACGCAGGAGCGTGAGCGAGTATGACCGCCGACCTAAGCGGCGGAGAGTTTAAGTCGCATAGCTCCAAATTCGCTGACGGAGCATCGAAAGCCTGAGTGATATGAAAATCCCACAGGCTGGAAAATAGCGCTACAGCGCAACAAAAATAACAAGCATTGTATTTTGCGCCGCACAGCGAGCGAAAATACCAAATGCTTGTTAGGGACACCCCAAGCCCCGAAACGACCGCACAGCGGTCAAGAAAATCGGCTAACGCCGAAATACAAACAAAGGAGACACCACTATGAAAACCGAGAAAAAGAAGCGTGGAAGACCGCCCAAACACAAGGCTATGGAGTTTGAGGGTATGACCTACGAGGGAGCAATCAATCACGCACTTGACAAAGAGGTCAGAGCCGACCTTGACAAGTGCCTTGCCGACAAGGACGAGAGCCAGCTTACCGACGATGAACGCAAGTACCTGAAACGCAAGAAGGAGAAGAAGTCCTACACCCTCAATGTTCGTTTCACCGAATCGGAAATGCAGGACATTCTTTCCAAGTGTGAGCAGTACGGTTACAAGAACAAGACCGAGTATATCCGTGATTGTGTTCGGGCGAGGGTTGATCTCACGCCCGACCGTTCCGAAATTGCCGAGTGTAACCGTCTGATGAAACGCATCGGAGCAAACATCAACCAGATACTTGTCCGACTTTACAGCACAGGTCACATCTATGCCGAGGATATTACCGAGATAAAGAAAGGGGTAAACGAAATTTGGCATACACTTCTATCCATACGATCAGGGCAACAGTCAGCGCAGCGATCGCTTACATCACAAGAGATGATAAGACCATCGACGGTTTATATGTCAACTCTTATGCTTGCCGAGCCGATAGCGCAGGAGCAAGCGAGGACTTCCGAGCCGTCCGAAACACAGGAACAGGACGCACCCAAATCCTTGCCTACCACATGATACAGAGCTTTGCCCCCGGTGAAGTCACGCCCGAACAAGCTATGCAGATCGGAGAGGAGCTGTGCGACCGTTATCTGAAAGGCGATTATCAGTATGTCATTGCTGTTCATCATGACAAGTCGCACCTGCATTGCCACATCATTTTCAACAACACAAATCTGTATAACGGTCTGAGCTTTACCACCGAGCATAATCAAGGCAGAAAGTCTGAAAGAGCGTGGGCAGAGTTGCGTGAGATTTCGGACGAGATATGTGCTGAACACGGTATATCTGTTATCTCCGAGCCTGAAAAGGGACATGGGGTATCTCACTTTGAGAGGAATATGCAGAAAGAGGGCAAGTCGTGGAAAGATAAGCTCCGTGTCAGGATTGCGGAGGTCATGCTTTACAGCCGTGACTTCAAGGATTTTCTTGAAAAATGTTCGGAGTGCAGTATCGAATATGTTTACAAGCCAAGCAATAAGGTCAAGCTGAAATTCCGTTTATCAGGTGACGGTCAACAGAAGTTTACAAGAGCCGACACCCTGGGCGCAGACTTCACCCCCGAACGCATAGCCGAGCAGATAGCGGAGATACAGGAAAAGCTGTCAGCGGCGAATGTCACTCCCGATATGCTTATCGAAGCGCCGAAGCCTGTTGTTCCAAAGACCGAGCCGAAGCCGACACAGACAGTCACCGCACCGACAAAGCCGAAACAATCTGCCGAGCCTGAAACTATCACCGAAACAAGTGAAACCGCAAAGAGAAAAGCTGCTGCGGAACAGGTGGAGAAGTTCTTTGCAGCCCGACGAGCAAGACGGCAGGCACAGCTTGATATGCTTAACGCAACTGCTATCAATCCGAAGCCTGAACCGTCTGCCCGGACACCACAGCCCACACCTACGGAGAGTAAAGCACCTGAAAAGAAAGAAGATCCGTGGAAAGCTATCAGAGGTATGGGCAGAGCAAACGAAATCATCGCAGACCTTGAAGCTGGTGGCGTTATGTCATTCAGCGAGCTGTCTGGATTCTTCTTCAATACACCTCACTCCGATGACCACACAACTGAGCGTGCCGATCTGAAAAAGAAGTTTACAGCTATCGACACGCTCATTGCAAAGATGAAGCACCGTGACGAGCTGGAGCCTGTTTACAAGGAGTATCAGGGCAAATCGGGCTGGTCGCAGAGCCGTTTCAAGAAGAAAAATGCCGCCACTATCGAGGACTACGAGCAGACGGTCAAGTACATCAAGGAGCATATCAAGAAGTATGCTGTTGACGGCAAACCGCCGACGATGCTTGACCTTTTGGAGAAGTCCAACAAGCTGAAATCGAAGTGGAACAGGCTTAATGTCGAGCATACCGCATTCCTCACCAAGCGTGAAACGGCGAAGAAGTACACCCGACAGGTGCGCCAGTACATCAACGAACAGCAGATGAAGCGTGAGCGTGAGAAAAGCCGTCAGAGGACACAGGCTAAACATAGAAATAAAAATACACTTGAATAAAGAAAGGAAACAACAACTATGAGCAAAATAGGTTATATCCGTGTTTCTACGGAGCATCAGGAAACAGCGAGACAGCAGGAGATCATGTGCAGTTATCAGGTTGACCGCATCTTCTCCGAGAAGCTGTCAGGAGCGAACACCGACCGCCCTCAGCTCAGGGCAATGCTTGACTATGTGCGTGAGGGTGACACCCTCTACATCGAGAGTATCAGCCGTCTGGGACGCTCCACAAAGGACTTGCTGAACATCATCGACACCCTCACAGACAAGGGAGTAACGCTCATCAGCCACAAGGAGAAAATTGACACCGACACTCCTGCGGGCAAATTTATGCTCACCGTGTTCGCTGCACTCTCACAGTTGGAGCGTGAGCAGCTCAAACAGCGACAGCGTGAGGGCATCGAGATCGCTAAGGCTCAGGGCAAGTACACCGGGCGAAAGCCTATCCCCACCGACTGGACGAGGTTCGGTCAGCTCTATGGGGAATGGAGAGCCAAGCACATCACGGGCAGGGACTTTATGCGGAGAATGAATATGTCAGCAAATACTTTCTACCGCCGTGTGCGTGAGTATGAACTCCGTCACGGCATCACCGAGCCGACCTCAGCTTGACCGTCAGGCGAACGGAAATGCCACACATCACTATCCGAGCCTGCGGAGCGGAATTCTAACCGCTGAAAAGAAAAAGCCCTCAGAAACGCTTACAAGAGCATTTCCGAGGGCTTGCGGTTATTCAGTTCCAATAGAGTTTGTGCCTGTTGTGGTGTGCCCCACAATGCCTATTCAGACTTGTGTGGAACGAAAAATATAGTATTTGGCAATAAAACAAGATAACAATAAATTTATAGTTTAGTTAACTACATAGACATTTCCCTTTATGGCGATTTCGTTTATTATGGCACTACGGTTCAAATCTTTTTGGGACAATAAAACAATACCTATAATATTAATATCAGATTGCTTAATAGTATCTTTACCTGTATTAATACCGTTTCTTATGTTTTCAAATTCGTCTTCCAAATAAGCGTGTTTATCATTTATTATATTAACAAACTTATCTAATGGTGAAATGAGCTTTTCGCCAGCATAGAACAACGGGATACCATACACTCCTCTTTCGTCATTTTGAGGATTTTGAATCGTTGGTAGTGTTGAATCAGAATCATTGTAAGTATCGACCCAAAGCCATGTCACTGTTCCGTATTCACTATATTCATCTATTACAGATGATATATCTGATGAATTGATTGCATTCTTGAATGATACATATATTTTGCCTTCGCCAAGGATTGTTGAAACATCATTATCTTCTTCTGGCGTGGGGAGAAAAAAACGTTGATATTGAGAAGAATCATTTTCTTTAATAAGACAATTAGGAAAGTCTGTATTTGCGTTTACTCCGCTTGTGCCTGTCAATAAGCCGATTTTTTCAAATATGAATTTCTGATCAAGACTCACTTTTAATCTGAATGTAAATTTGTTAGTGTATTCTGTTGTGCTAAAAGGATAACTAAGAATAGAGTATTGATATTCATTACTGCTCTTTTGCTTGATGTCAAGCTCATTTCCATTTGGACAGCTTATATAATAATAATCTTGTATATCTTTATTCATTTGAGTCATCATTTTATCTCTGTTGTGATACTTAGATAAAACAAAAGTGCCTGCCGTAACTAATAATGATATAATTATAATTATAATTGTTTTTTTCATTGCTTCAACCTCTACTTCAAGGCTGGACACCGCTTATAAGCTGTTCATTATAAAAAACAATTATTTTATCATTTGGCAATAGCTGTTCTGTTCCCATTGAATAATCATTCGATGTATCCCAATTAGACCAATCTGCTGCATTTAGTCTAAAATGGATTACAAACTGTTTATTAGGTTGAAGTTCAACATCGGTATTAAATTTGATTTTTGCATATGTATTTCCGTAATCGTCATTAACAAATTCACAAACCGAAGTATTACCTAAGTATTGATTATCTACAGCAAGCCAGTCGCAATGGTATTCAAGGTTTTCTTTATTGTCTGCATTAAATACATAATTTATAGTTATATCACTCATTTTTAAAGGCTTGTCAGAGTTGTTAGTTATAACTATATTGGGATTTATAGTATTTGAGTTACTAATACCTGCATTGCAAGATTCTACTGTTATTTCAGGTGATTTCTCATCATCTTGAATTACCCCTGGATTGATAGTTGGCGTAACAGTTGTATCTATTTCACCATCATTATCAAGATCAATGTTAATAAAAAATGAACCATCTGATAAATTTAAGAATAATACAGATCCACTATTCACAGAGATATTGGTATACAAATAGATGTTTCCATCAATATTGCACATAATATCAGTGTTTTGATCAGCAAGTGAATTGATTTTACAATCATAATTATCATCAGCAAATTGAGCCAGTAAAATCGGATTGCCAACTGATGTTAAAGGGTCAAATTTAAAATTATTCCCTTCATGAACCTCTGAATTTGTGTAATAATATGAACAGGTTTCGTTTGAAAAGAATAAATCAAAATAACCTGAAATAGCAAGCTTATTTGAAAGTGTCTTGGTTTCTTCTATGGCATTAGATGTAAGATTGTTATTTGCCATTTTTGTTCTCATGGGCAGCTTCATAAATGATTTTGTATCTTTTATGTTTTTTAATATCTCATCTATGCATTCCTGACTCTGTATTAACCCCATATGATCTTGATCAAAGATTTTTATATCCAAAAGATCGTGATTAAAATTCATTGTTGCACTTTCAATTGGAACTACACTATCGCCAATACCATATTCTGGAACGAATTGCAATCCTCTATCGCCAGGACAATGTTGAATAGTTGAAATGGTATTTCTATTACTTCCTACTAATGCTATTCTTTTCAGATTATTAGTATTGTTTTGGGATATTTTTATGCGGCTATGGTTATATTTTCCATCTATCCAAAGATAATTATTATAATCATCAGAAATCAGCTCATCAAATTCGTCAAATGTAAAATACGTAAAATTGCCGTTATCTATAAAATAATCATACCAATGATCATAAGTTCGTTTATATGAATATATCCACTGCCAGTCATCTGTATAATCTTTATTTGGCAACAAATCATAACAACTGCCTAAATTCACCAAAACACTTGGAAGTTCAAATGAAGTAAATAATGATTCTGCTACCCCGAGTCCTCCTATGATATATGATAAATCACCAGTGCTTAAAACGCAAAGCATCGTTGGCGCACCCCAAAATGGTGTTCCGGCAGTTATTTGTTTAGAAATATTATCAGCACCATATTCCGAAATGTATTTTTCTGTAACAATACCACCCATACTATGTGCAACAAAAACTACCTCATTATAATCACTAATAAGATCATGAAGATTATTAGCCGTTATTTGCGCTCCCATTCTCCAATCATACGGGAAAAATAAGATATCATACTTATCAGAAATATCAGTATCATTATTTAGTGATTCAATTATTCCTTTATAAGTATCATCATATCCATAATTATTAACAGGATATAATTCAATATTACTATTACCGTAGTAATCGCATTTGAGCGACTGGAACGCATTGTGAATTTTTTTAACATCATCAAAGTTACTTGGCTGTTCAATCCAAGATCCCCATACACTTTCATCATTTGATGTTTTTGCAAGATCTATTCCCATTATTCCCGGTACTACTACAACGGCTCTTTTCAATTTAGGAATTGTTATGTTTTTGGTTATTCGCTTTACTTCTGTATCACCGGTCTTGGCAACTTTGTATGATAATTCAAAATCCAATTTTGCATTTATATCAGAATTATGTTTTGAATCTGTTGGAACTATAAATTTCAAAGGAATTGAATAGCTTTTACTTGGCTTTATTACCGAATAATTGTGTGTAAGTGAGGTTCCATACTTTGGTTCAAGGTTATCAGCAGTGATTTTTATCGATACATCTGTCGCATCGCCATCTCCAATATTATCCAAATATACATTTGCATTTATATCATCATAATTAAAATTGGAAATACTAACCTTATTATCAGCGTATACACTTAATGCTAACGGAGGAATTAAATTCTGTTCTAACTCACTCAATCCATAATAGGTAACAAATTCTCGTGTTTCACCACTGGTGAAAGTATCTTTGTTCCATGTGATGGATACTGCACTATCTCCATTAGATCGTCCTGGCTGAGTCACATAATCCCATAGCGTACTTGTTACATTTCCCCAATTAGTAAATTGTACTTTATCAGGTTTTCTGTCTCCCGATTTGTAGAATGTACCTTGTGCTACTACACCGGGATTAGTTGCGGAATCAAAGGCTTGCCATATTTGCGGAATATTAGAACCTGAATATACGGTTTCAGTTGTTACATCAGATCCGTTTACTCTGAATGGCGCAGCATCATTACCACCGAGCATAGTGTCCATCATAATTCTTATGCCCACTTGTTTGGCGTATTCTGTATCATTTTTGACGATATACTTAATCTTAACAACATCATCTCGTCCAGTCGCCGAATTCTCAATAATAGATAGTTCTTGTGTGACATCAACACCATCATAAGAAGCTTTGGAAACACTTTTAGAACCATCAGCATCATAAGTTACATTTGATGATGTAAACTCATTTATGCTTTCACCAACAACAATTGTTGTTTTTGATGTTCCTCCACCCGGATGACCGAAAAGCATCTTTTTATTATCATCAGTTGAACTGTTAGGGTTTCCTCCTATTGTACCAATAGTATAGTGACCATTACTTGCAGTGTTGAACTCAATGTAGTCATTTGCTATTAAAGTATTATTTTTGAGAATACTTTTAAGCATTCTATTTTGGGGAACACTTACAGCAGAACTTGCCAGATTTGATTTCCATTCTTGGTACTCTTCACCATTAGGATCTAACGTTGAGTAATATTGATATTCGTCAACATAATCATCGGCAAAAGCAGGTAAACTCGTAAGCATAGTTGTAGATAACGCAATACAGCTAAGACCTGCCACGATACGTTTCAAAATCTTATTCTTAACCATTTCATACCACCTTTCTGCAACACACAGTTGCCAATTATTTCTTGTTTACATAGTTTCTCAGCTCTTCTGGCTCTACAGGTTGTGCGAACCAATGGAAGCAAGCACTCGGAACTGATGTGGTAGCTACCACCAGCGCAAGAGCCGCCAGTGCCGTAGAAGCCTTCTTTGCTATGCTCATCAGCTTTTTCATTACAAATCCCTCCTTTCAAACAGTTCAGATAAGTCAGGCTCTTTCGGTTGATAAAACGTAATACCGCAAACGCTGCCATTTGAGATATACAGCACCAGCCTTACAAGAGCAAGAATTACAATCGCCAAAATACTCCGTTTTTCTCTTTCCTTATCATCGTTTACTGTTATCACCCCGATTCAAAAAGTGACCGAGCAGTGCCATGATTGCTGACAGCAGCATTCCGCTTGATACATAAAGGCTTAGTTTTTGATATTGGAATACAAGCAGTGCAATCGTGACAACGGATAGGGTAACAGCTAAGATGCAGCTTCTTTTCCTTAGCTTGACACTCTTTTCCTCTGACATCGGTTTATTCGGATGCGGAACGGGAGCAATACATAGAATGATTGGTAATGCTATCATTATGAAACTGATGCTGAATATTGGCGTAATATGTCCGCTTACATTGCAAATGCCGTAAGAGAAAACCATCATCACCATGACAAGCGTGAACATACAACTAAGATGACTGTTAGCGTGAAACCCACCTACAAACTGTCTCAACCCCATAAATACGGCTATGAATACAACAACCGCAGGCAGCGTATGGGAAAACAGAGCAATCAGCAGGACGATAATGGTATTCAGCACATCAGAGATCAGCAGCTCCATTCCATATGCGTAGATCACCTCTTTGGATTCTTCCGTTATGTTCTGAACCACAAAAAAGTGTGCTATGCTTTTTGCAAGTTTTGAAATCATTTCTGAATCACTTCCTGCAAAAATCATAACACAAGTTGCAAATTTTTTCAATAGGTTTTGAGAAAAAAGGTCTCAAAGTGTCCCCAAATGTCGTCTTCTTGTCCCGAAATGCAAATAGTTAAATTTGTAAACAATTACGAACCATAATGTTCAGCTTAAAAATTCCGTCATCATAATCGAAACTTACTAACCCACCCAATCTATCAACGGAGGATTTGATACTGTTTATCCCTATGCCGTGAAGCCCTTGTTCTTTCTTTGTTGATGTTAAAACAGATGTATCTACCTTATCTGATGTATTTGTAATGACAATAAATAGCTTCTCTCGTTCTTCCATTAGGCTTATCCAAATATGCTTATGTGATACACCAGCTCTCTGGCAACCTTCTATTGCATTGTCAAGAGCGTTTCCGATGATACGGCACAACTCCAATTCGTCTGCCTTGATATTTGTTATGATATTGACCTTGCAAATAAACTCTATACCGTATGTCTGAGCAAGAGAACCCTTGATGTTCACAATAGAATCGACGGCATTATTACCAGTATAGCAGAGTCTGTTAGCAAGCCTTACAAATGAGCTTAGCTTGACAAGATATTCCTTAGCAGAATCAGTATCATTGTTTTCCAACATATCATTCAGAACTAAAAATTGATTTTCAATATCGTGTTTAAACTCTCGTACTTGCTTGTATGACAGGGTAAGCAGCTTATAGTTTTCCTGTTCCTGTTGCTTTATTGTTTCAAGGTATTTTAACTTTATCTTATCTTCAAAACTTTCAAAGAAATTAAACATAGCAAGGTTTATAAAGATAATTCCTGCAAGAGAAACGCCCAAAGAAACATAACTATAAGTGTTGCTGCCAACAAATCCATCAAGCATTGTTTGTAAAAGAAAAATACTTATGATTGGAATAACTATTATCAATATCCAATATTTTATCGGCAGTTCACGAATTTTTTTGTTTATTATGCGGTGCATCAATCCTATAAGCCATAAATAAATTATATTTGTGCCTACCATTCCGAGATAACGTCCTAAACCAGACTCTAAGAATTCATCTGGTGTTCCCATATTAGCAATGCAAAGTAATCCAATCACAATAGGTTCAGATATAGATATAATCAGTAAAAACAATATGTTCCAAAATATTTTATGACGGATTGAATCATCATAACAAATAAAGGACATGGAGCTAATAAGAATAATGGTTGTAATCAGATACACTAAAATATTATCTGTCAACAAAACTGTCGCTGACAGTATTACAGTAGAAAGAAGATACGACAGATAAAGAACTGCTTTATTAACTTTTGCCTTACTCAACAAGGAAAAGTATAAGAATACCAACATCATTTCAATTGCTACATTGACAATCTCAATGATATTTTCAATCAATACGGGCAACTCGATCATCTCCCTGTTGCATAGTTAAGATAGCGAGCAACTATCTCATCTTTATATGTTTTGCCTATGGGGATTTTTCTGCCGTTGCTTAGAATAATATCGTACTTGGTAATATTCTGTATATGGTCAAGATTTACAAGTATTCCACGGTTTATAATAGCGAAATTGTACTTTAACAACTCGCCACACACAGTTGAAAAATCGCCGCCGTACTCCAATTCACCATTAACTGTGAATAGTGATACCTTTTTTCTATGTCCCTCAAAGTAAAGAATATCTGTCAGCCTGAACTTGAATGACAGATTTTTATTATTGAAAGTGAAAGTTCTAAATCGCTGCTGGCACTCAGCAATGATAGAATTTAGCTGTTTGGTATATACATAGTCTGGCTGATTTTTCAATATATAGCGAAACGCTCCCACATCGTAGCCCTTAACGGCAAATTCGGCATAATTCGTCAGGAAAGAAATAATAACTGAACCATCTATCTGTCTGATTCTTTCAGCGGTCTGCAATCCGGTCAGATCGGGCATTTCAACATCGAGTATGATGACTTCATACATTCCCTTGACATAGAAACTCAATAAGTCTCTCCCGCTTGTAAATTCGTGTATTTCGCAGTCGGGGAGTTTCATTTCTCTTAATCTGTTATGAAGTTGTTTTAAGAATACAGGTTCATCATCAACGATAGCAATATTCATAGCAATCACCTCACAATTGGTCATGCTTTATGTATCAGTTATCATTATACCACATCGGAGAGATTATTTCAAGAGAAAAAATAGCTATGCCTCCATTAATAGTTTCGGAGACATAGCCTCATGTTGCGTTATTTTATATTCATCGAATATGGTCTATTGCCTGATTTAAGAGTGGGTGTACTTATAAGTGCTTCACAGATACCGTTCACGATACCACGAAACTGCACGATTTCTTCTTTGCAGAAGCTCTCGACAAGCTGAAAAACGGCGGTATCATAGCATTTGTGACCTCAGCAGGAACACTTGATAAGCGTGACGAAAGCACTCGCCAGATGTTGGCTGATAAGGCTGATTTCATCGGTGCTATTCGTCTGCCAGGTGGCAAGAACGGTGCGTTTAAGGATAACGCAGGAACAGAGGTCACAACTGACATCATCTTCCTGCAAAAGCGTGAGGGCAAATCTGTTGCGGAAATGTCCGATATTCCCGATTGGGTTCATATCGGTGAAACGGCTGACGGTCTGCCGATCAACAAGTATTTTGAACAGCACCCTGATATGGTGCTTGGTACGGTGGTCGAGGGCAACAAGCTATACGGCAGCGGTACTATGGTTGTCGCTGAGGACGGTTTTGACCTTCGCTCGGCACTCCATGAAGCGGTTGGCAAGCTCTCCGCTGAGATCAGTCATGAGCGTGGCAGAGATGTTTATGCGAAAACGGCTGACGGTGTGCAGGTGCAGATTCCCTCTAAACTGCGTAATTACAGCTTTTTTCTCTCTGACGATCAGGTGTTCTTCAAAAAGAATAACGCTGCCTGTGAGTTCCGTTTCGATAAGGGAACAGCACAGCACAAGCGTTTCAAGGCGTTTATTGAGCTTCGTGACCTCACCCGTGAGCTGATCGAAGCGATGGAGCTTGACAAGCCTGACAGCGTTATCAAGGATTTGCAGGCAAAGCTGAATGTGGCATACGATGACTTCTACAAGAAGTTCGGGCTTATCCACTCTCAGACCAACAAGCGTTATTTTGCGGAAGATGTGTCCTACAATCTTGTGGCAGGACTGGAAAAGAGCTATGATAAGACAAAGCTCCTTGAAAAGTCCGATATTTTCACAAAGCGGACTATTGTGCCGCCGAAGGCTGTGGAACAAGTTGACACGGCACTTGAAGCCCTGACACTCTCCATTGCGGAGAAAGCACGGGTGGACTTTGAGTACATGAGCAGTCTGACGGGTATGACCGAGGACGAGCTTAAGCACGACCTGACGGGTGAGATTTTCAAGATTCCTCATACGGAGAACGAGTATCAGACGGCTTCGGAGTACCTTTCTGGCGATATTCGCAAGAAGCTCCGTGAAGCTGAGGAAATCGCTGAGTATGATCCCGATTTCAATATCAATGTATCAGCACTGAAACAGGCTATGCCTGAACCGCTGAAAGCCGGAGATATTGACATTAAGCTCGGTGCCGCTTGGCTTGATCCGAAGTATTACGAACAGTTCATGTATGAGCTGTTGCAGACTCCGGCATATCAGCGGAGTGACAGTCCGTCTGCACGTTGGAACAAGTCTGCTATCGTAGGAGTGGAATACTCCGTCCACGCTAACTCTTTTCATGTAAGCAACAAATCTTCTGACAGGTCGGTGCTTGCGACTCAGAAGTACGGCACACACAAGATGAACGCTTATGACATCTTTGAGCATTTGCTGAATTTGCAAGAGCCGAAGGTCTACAAGACTATTGAAGTGCCTGACGGCTTGGGCGATACAAAGGAAAAGCGAGTGGTGGATATTGATGCTACCCGTGTTGTACAGCGCAAGGCTGACGATATTCGCAAGGCTTTGAAGGCGTGGATCTTCAAAGATTCCGTTCGCCGTGAAGCTATCGTGGAGCGTTATAATGAGCTGTTCAACAGTATCCGTCCCCGTGAGTTTGACGGTTCGGCTCTTTCTTTCCCGATGATGACTGCGGACATTCATTTGCACGATCATCAGAAAAATGCGATCGCACACGCTATGTTCGGCGGTAATACGCTTTTTGCTCACTGTGTTGGTGCGGGCAAGACCTTTGAAATGATCGCAACAGCGATGGAATCAAAAAGGCTTGGTCTTTGTACAAAATCGCTGTTTGCTGTGCCGAATCATCTGACGGAGCAGATCGGTGACGATTTTCAGAAGCTCTATCCAGGTGCTAACATTCTTGTTGCGACCAAAAAGGACTTCAAGAAAGAGAACCGACAGCAATTATTCGCTAAGATCGCTACCGGAAACTATGATGCGGTTATCATCGGACACTCTCAGCTCGGCAAGATTCCTGTTTCTAAGGAGAGACAGGTCATGACCATTCAGACGCAGATCGACGATATTCTGCAAGGCATTGAAGAACTGAAAAAGAGCGAAGGCTCTAAGTTTCAGATCAAGGCTATGGAGCGTACCCGTAAGAGCCTGCAAAAACAGCTTGATAAGCTCGAAAAGGCAAATCAGGACGATACGCTGACCTTTGAACAGCTCGGCATTGACCGTCTGTTCGTCGATGAAGCCCACGAGTTCAAAAACCTCTTTGTCGCCACAAAATTGCAGAATGTAGCCGGAATTTCTAATTCAGCTTCACAGAAAGCACTTGATCTTTTCCTCAAATGCAGATACCTCGATGAAAAGACAGGCGGCAAGGGCGTTATCTTTGCAACGGGAACGCCTCTCAGCAACAGTATTACAGAGCTGCACACCATGATGCGTTACTTGGAGTATGACTTCCTGCGTGATCACGGCTTGCAGCACTTCGACAACTGGGTTGCGGTCTTCGGTGAACAAAAGACAGACTATGAGTTAAAGCCTGCGGGCAACGGCTTCAAGGAGCGCACCCGTATTGCCAACTATACAGGTCTGCCCGAATTGATGAGTATGTTCAAGCAGGTGGCAGACATTAGGACGGCGGATACACTGAAACTCGATGTGCCTGACTGTGATTATCAGGTTGTTCAGGTCGAAGCTACACCCTTCCAGCAGGAGCTTGTTCAGGAGCTTGCTGACCGTGCCGATGCTATCAATGCAGGAAATGTTGATCCTACGATCGACAATATGCTCAAGATTACGTCGGACGGAAGAAAGCTCGGTCTTGATCCGCGCCTGATTGATCCGTCATTTGAGGATAATCCCGATACGAAGCTCAATCGCTGTGTCGAGAATGTTGTCCGTATCCACGCTGAAACGGCTGAGGACAGACTCACGCAGATCATTTTCTGTGATTTGGGTGTTCCGCACAAGGCGGCAGAAGCAGCGGTCGAGGGCGAAGATGCCGACGATGTGAAGGATAAGAAGTCTATCGCTGAGGTCGAGTCTCTTGAAGAAGAATGCGACTTCTGCGTGTATGATGATATTCGTGATAAGCTAATCACAAGGGGTATCCCTGCGGAGGAGATCGCATATATCCACGATGCGAAAACTGAACAGCAGAAAGCTGACCTCTTTGATAAAGTCCGCAGCGGAGAGATCCGTGTCTTGCTCGGTTCAACCGCCAAAATGGGTACGGGTACGAATGTCCAGAAGAAGCTGATCGCAGTCCACGACCTCGATATTCCGTGGAGACCGGCTGATCTGGAACAGCGCGCCGGAAGAATTATCCGTCAAGGCAATGAAAACAAGCAGGTGCAAATCTTCCGCTATGTTACCAAAGGCACATTCGACGCTTATTCCTATCAGACTTTGGAGAACAAGCAGAAATTTATCTCTCAGATCATGACAAGTAAGACTCCTGCGAGAAAGTGCGAAGATGTGGACCAGCAGGCACTTACTTATTCCGAGATCAAGGCACTCTGTACGGGTGACGAGCGCATCAAGGAAAAGCTCATGCTTGAAAATGAAGTGAAGGAACTGAGGGTACTGGCTGCGGAACACCGCAACACGGTATTTGAAATGGAGGACAAGATTGCTCGTTTCCCCGAACAGGAACAGCGACTTACTGCTATCCTCGATGATCTTCATACTGACCGTGAGGCGCTCCGCAAGCTCCCGATTGATCCTGAGCGAAAACTGCCCGTATTCAAGATCACTATCGGTGATGTTGAGTACACTGATAGAAAAGAAGCAGCTAAGGCTTTGGAAGATGCGGTACTGGCTATCAAGTATGCGGATACTCCCGTGAAAGTCGGCTCGTTCCAGGGCTTTGACCTGAGCGTGACGGTGAACAGCAACATGATGGGCGGAGGTATGTCCGCTTGTCTGCAAGGTGCCGCTTCACATACCACGAAGCTGATTGAGAGTTTTGCCCATAACCTGAACCGTCTTGAAGCTGCCCTCTACAACATTGACGGCAGAATTGAGAGAACGCAGGATAACCTCGCAAAGCTCAGGCTTGACCACGCAGAAGCACAGAAGATCGTAGCAGAGCCTTTCCCTCAGCAGGAGGAGCTTGATACTAAGGAGCAAAGGCTGAAAGTCGTAACTGATGAACTGAATCAGGCAGCGATCGAAGCTAAGAAAAACGCTCCGAAGCGTGAAAAGACTTGCTACTTTGAACGGGCTAAGATGAAGCGTGATGCTGCAAGGCTCGCTAAGAAGCCGAGAACGCCGAAGGACCAGACAAAGGGCAGGAGCAAGAAGCAAGGAATCGAATAAACAACTTTGAACCCAGTGGATTCAAAGTTTAGGCTGTCATAGAAATATGGCAGCCTTTTTCTTTGTGTCGCAATTTGCGAAAATAAGTGTCGATAAAAAGTGACACAACCTATTGACAAGGCGCACAAAAGATGCTATAATATATTGTAAGATATTGTAGGAGATGGGAGTGCAGCTTATGGGCGAAAATAATCAGAAGATAAAATTACTCCGAATAATGGAGTATTTGCGTTCCGAATCAGAAGCAGGAAAGCCTGTTTCCACCAATCAAATAATCAATTACTTGAAAGGACATAATATATCCTGTGAGCGAAGAACACTTTACAAGGATATGGAACTCTTGATTGAATGCTCATGTACGGTAAAGAAGCAAGCAACCGAAAACAATAGATAGACCGCCAGCACTACACTATTCCGAACCAAAGACCAAAAGATAAGCATTTTGAGAAAATCTAAACTTTTGGATTTTCCTACAATGCCGACTACGGCGGAATCCCTCCCACTCCTTATATATTTCTTTCTGTATACATTGAATTTGTATTTAGTAAAATGCAGACAACACCACGGATC